>OAUW01000653.1_pt1 | contig 17198 bp, 10 predicted proteins | sample 1495241 | NCBI WGS metagenome assembly OAUW01 (sample SAMEA2580063, study PRJEB22360) | human gut metagenome | biome: human gut; feature: human-associated habitat; material: faeces | place: Denmark | collected 2008/2010
CCGCATCCACGCCAAAGTCGGCGGGGGCGGCGAACGAGCCAAGCTGGCGGCCGTATGCGTTGCGCCGCACGACGGCGTCAAGCGCGCCGAAGTAGACGTTGTCGTCGTTATCGAGCTTGCGGGCCAGCAGAATCATGCCGGCGCAGGTACCGAACACCGGTTTGCCGGCGGCGATATGCTCTGCAATCGGCTCGAACAGGCCGGTGGAGCGCAGCAGCTTGCCCTGCGTGGTGCTCTCGCCGCCAGGCAGAATCACCCGGTCGATCGAATCGTCGAAATCCTCGGCGGCACGCAGCAGTTTCCACGGTACGCCAAGCCGATCCAGCATGGCGGCATGCTCGGCGAACGCACCCTGCACCGCAAGAATGCCGGTCACGCCATGTTGCGCGGAAGCCGCACCTTCGGCAACGTCGGCCGATTCTTCCTTCGAAATGTATTCAACGGCAACAACCATCGGATCTCCTTACCCAAACCATCGAGACCATCACAAATCATGCGAAATGCAATCACACGAAACGGGCGGCATAAGGCGGCCGATAGTCACACCCCATCCGCTCGCAATACGTGAAATCACAGCACAATCACAGCGAAATCACTCGCCGCGGGCGGCCATGATGGTTTCGATCTCGTCCTCGTTGATGCCGACCATGGCCTCACCGAGGTTCTCGGACAGGCGCGCGAGCAGATCGGGGTCCTGCCAGTTGGCGGTGGCCTGCACGATGGCGGCGGCGCGCTTGGCCGGGTCGCCCGACTTGAAGATGCCGGAGCCGACGAACACGCCTTCCGCACCAAGCTCCATCATGAGAGCCGCGTCGGCCGGGGTGGCCACACCGCCGGCGGCGAAGTTGACGACCGGCAGACGGCCGTTGTCATGCACGTACTTGGCGAGATCGTACGGCACGGCCAGCTGCTTGGCGGCCTCGTACACCTCATCGTCGCGCAGGGAGACGAGCTCGCGAATCTGCTTGTTCATGGTGCGCATGTGGCGCACGGCCTGGATGACATCGCCCGTGCCCGGCTCGCCCTTGGTACGAATCATGGACGCGCCCTCGGCGATACGGCGCAGCGCCTCGCCCAGGTTCTTCGCGCCGCACACGAACGGCACGTCGAACTGGTTCTTGTCGATGTGGTACACGTCGTCGGCGGGGCTGAGCACTTCGGATTCGTCGATGTAGTCGATTTCAATGGCCTGCAGAATGCGGGCTTCGGCAATGTGACCGATGCGCACCTTCGCCATGACCGGGATGGACACGGCTTCCTGGATGCCCTTGATCATGGCCGGGTCGCTCATGCGGGAGACGCCACCGGCCGCGCGGATGTCGGCCGGAATGCGCTCGAGCGCCATCACCGCGCATGCGCCCGCGTCCTGCGCGATCTTAGCCTGCTCGGGGGTGGTGACGTCCATGATTACGCCACCCTTGAGCATCTGTGCCAGATTCTTGTTCAGTTCGTTCCTGTTGTTGGCCATCGCCAGCCTTTCGTCGAAAATAATCGTTTGCTATCGATACTAACGATTTCCCATTTCGATTTCACGCGAACTGAATCTTATAACCTACCAAAAAGTCGGTTTTGCTAAATTTGCAACCTTATTTTCATGATTGTTTCATTGGCTTATGATTTCGATTCCGCCGACATTTCGTCGGTTTCGTCCGTTTTTCTTGCTTTACCTGCGACCATGGCTTTCGATTCGTCCGCTTCCGTACGCCGTCGCGCGCGCTATAGGAAACACGAATGACATGCGATTTTCATACGACCACATTGCGGACGTGCGACGCGTCCGTATGCGGCCGCATGGGCATGGGCACCTCACCAGGCCCCGCATTACGCCGGTTCACACACTAGTTCGCACGCATCGGCTCGCCGCATCAGTTCGCAATCCGCACGCGCCAGCTCACATGCGCACGATGCGGTCCGCGATGCGCATGGTGGAATCGCGGTGCGAGACGAGCAGCACCGCGCTCCCCTGCTGCGCCAACGCGTCAATCGATTGCAGAATCACGGATTCGTTGTAGGCGTCGAGGCGACTCGTCGGCTCGTCGAACAACACCAGCGACGCGTTGCGCAGGAAGACGCGAGCCAGGCCGATGCGTTGCCGTTCACCCTCTGAAAGCCGCCCGCCCAACTCGCCGACGGGGGTATCAAGGCCCTGCGGGAGCGAGTCGACCAGTTCAAGCGCGGAAGCCTTGGCAAGCGCGGCGCGCAGCACGTCATCACCGACAGAAGGGGTCGACCGGGTGGAAAGCGCGGAATCAGCGGCATTCCACGAAACGGGAGGAGCGGGCGGGGTAAGGAGCGCTCTGCCGGAAGTCGCGGAATCGTCCGGATCGCCAGCATTACCAGCCCTATCCGCATCGCCCCTGTCGCAGGCCATAAGCAGGTTTTCACGGATAGTGCCGTCGAACAGGTAGGTTTCCTGCCCCATCATCGTTTGCACGCGACGGCGATGATGCGCGTCGATCTGCGGCAGTGGCACCTCGGACAGGGCGACCAAGCCGGATTGCGGGTCCCAGTAACGCATGAGCAGCTTCAGCAGGGTCGATTTGCCGCGGCCGGACGGGCCTTGGACGCCGAGGATGCCGTGTTGCGGAACGTCGAGCGAGACGTGGTTGAGGATTGGCTCGGCGGACGACTCGGGGGCATCCGCATCGCTTCCGGAAGTTGGAGCCTCGCTCGAATTGCCGTAGCCGAACGTGACGTCGTGCATGGACATGCCATGGTAGCGCGGCAGGAAATCGCCCCGCTCCTCCACTGCGGGGGTTTCGTCCATCAGCGCGAACAGGCGGCGGGCGGCTGCAAACGTTTGCGTGAGATTGGCCGGCAGCGCGCTCAACGCGAGCGTCGGACCGAACGAGCTGGCCAGCAGCACGAAAGCGGCGGTCAGGCGGGCGGCGGGCGCGGAAAGGACGGTCTGGATGGTCGCAGCTGCAGCGGAAGCGGCGGAAGCGATCGGCATCGTCGTACCGGACGTGACCATCGCCAGCAATGCCGCGATGGCAGTGAACAGTACGACCAGCACCGCGCCGAAGCCTGCGAAATCGCCATTCTTGGCACTCAGCCGGGCGCGGCGGCTCCAGAGCGAGCGCGTGCGTGACGCGATGCCGGCAAGCCGCGCATGGCCTTGGCCGAATCGGATGATTTCGTCGAGACCGCGCATATCGTCGAGCATTTCGTCATCAAGTTGGGCGGATTCGCGGCGAATATCCCCACCGAGACCGCCTACCGCCGTGGCGAAGAGTTTCGGCAGCACGATGCCGACGGTCAGGTGCGCGATGACCAGCGTGACAGCGATCGCAGGACTCAGCGTAAGCAATGCGACCGCGTAAAGCACGGTGGTCGCGATGGCGATGACAACCGGCGAAATGGTGTGCGCGAAGAAGATTTCCAGCAGTTCGACGTCGGTGGTGACCAGCGCGATCAGGTCGCCTTTGCCTTTGCCGGACAGTTTGGCGGGCGCGAGGCGACGCAGCGCGGCAAACGTTTTCGACCGGAACAGCGCGAGCAGGCGGAAGGCGACATTGTGGTTCATGTATTGCTCGGCGTAGCGCATGCCGCCGCGGATCAGTGCGCAGATAATCATGGCTGCGATTGCCGCGGGAAGGCTGAGATTCCAGACTTTTGCGCCAGCTGCGGCGAACAGCGCGGCGACGCCGAAAACCGGCAGGAACGTGGCGGCGAGGTGGCCGAGGATGCCGCACGCGCAGGCGATGGCCATGGGTTTGCGCAGTGGGCCGACTTCGCGCAGCAAGCGGGCGATGACTTGGGTTGTTGGCATGTCCGATTTGGCGCCACTGGCGTTCGATTCGGCGGAACCAGACATCCGAGACACGGCAAACGCACCAGACGCATGAGTCATACGCGATACGCGCGGCGCGACGCGACCAGACAATCCCACCCGTTCCACGCTTTCCTGCGCCCGGAACAGCTTGGCATACGTGCCGTCCGCGGCCATGAGATCGTCATGCGCGCCCTGCTCGACGACGACACCCCCATCAAACACTACGACATGGTCCGCGTCGGCCGCGTTCGCCATGCGGTGCGTGACCATCAGCACGGTTGCGCCGGCGTCGGCGAGCGCGCGAATCGTTTGCAAAATCAACGTTTCGCTGTCCGCGTCGACGCTGCTGGTCGCCTCGTCGAAAATATAGACGGCCGACCTGCGCAACAGTACACGGGCGATCGCAATGCGCTGTTTCTGCCCGCCGGACAGATTCGCGCCGTCCTGCGTGATCGGCATATCGAGTCCTCGCGATTGCGCGCGCACGAAATCGTCGATATGCGCAGCTTCCAGCGTCTGCCACAGCTCGTTGTCGGTGGCGTCGGCCTGGGCCATGAGCAGGTTGTCGCGCAGGGTGCCGGCGAACAGGTGGCTGTGCGCGGAGACGATGGAGATTTCGCGGGTGAGCGATGCTGCGGTGAGGTCGCGGATTTGGTGCGATTTCAGGGTTTCACTGTCATCCGGCGCCGCACTGCTTAACATAGCGCCCAGCACTTCGTCCTGCATTCCGGATGGCATTTCGGACAGCAGCACATCGCCTTCATATCCGATAAGCGTGCCGGCAAGCAGCTGGACGGCTGTGGACTTGCCGGAACCGGATGGCCCGACGATCGCAGTGACTTCGCCGGGCAGCGCACGGAGGGCCACGTTGCGCAAGGCGTAGCGCGTTTCGCGCGCGTCACCCGCGCCGCCGCCCTCATCAACGCTGTCCACATCCGCGTTCCGCATATCGGAATGCGATGTGGACGATATACGACGGGGACTCGCAACACCGGCACCCGCAGACCCGGCAGCGTCAGGCCCCGCACCAGCAGCACCCCCAGCATCCACATCCGCGTCCGCATACCGGTACGAAACACCACGAAACTCCACGCCGACACCACGCCCGGAAGCCCCGAATTCCGGCAGTTCCTTGCTGCCATGCTCCGGTTCGGGCGCGTCGAGCAGCGCGAAAATACGTTTCGTGGACGTCATGCCGTTCATCGCAACGTGGAAATACGAGCCGAGCTGTCGCAGCGGAATGAAGAAATCGGCGGCCAGCAGAATCGTCAGCAATACCGCGGCGATCGGCGTCAAACCAAGCGGCAGCACGCCGGACAGCGCGAAAACGCCAGACGGCGAGAGCGAGCCGGATACGAATCGCCATACCGCAACGCCGATGCCGGCGGCCGCGCCACCGTATGCCACGGCATCCATCGCCGTGAGCGAACGCAGTTGGATTTGCAGCACGTTCATGGTCATCACGCGGAACTGTTCGGCCTTCTCGTCCATGACTCGTGCGGCGCGCTCGTCCGCATCGAAGGTTTTCAGCGTCTCAAGTCCCTGCAGATTGTCGAGGAACGCGGCGCCCATATCCGTGTATTTGCCCCAGTATTTCTTGAATACGCGGGCGGCACGCATCGCCACCATGCCGACGATGAGCACGATGAGCGGCGCGCAGGCGAGCAGCGTCGCGGCGGTGGGCAGGTCGATCGGCGCAAGCACGGCGAACAGCGTGATGGGGGCGAGCACGGCATAGCACAGTTGCGGCAGGAACAGTTCGAAGAAGCTTTGGATTTGTTCGATGCCTTCGCCCGCGGACTGCACCACGCCGGCGGTGCGCACGCGCTGCGCGTAGGACGGGCCGAGCGCGAGCATCTTATTGAACAGTTTCTCACGCAGCGCGAGTTTGACGCGTTCGGCGGCCTCGCTACCGAAACGTGCGGCGGCGCGAATGGTGACGAATCGCACGACCGCGGCAATAAGAATAATGGCGATGCAGGGCGCGGTGGCGGACGGTACGGGCGCGAACAGCGGTTGCAGCATACGCACCACGGCCACGACGAAGGCGATGTTGGCCACGAGGCCCAGCCATTGGCAGGCGACTTTCGCCGCGATCAATCGACCGACGCCGTCAGCCAAGGAAAACAGCCGCTTGTCGAACATCATGCCCCTTTTCCAATCGTTTGCAATCCCGCCATCCGCTCCAAGCGTATCGGGCATACCGACGAAAGGCAATGACGGAACGGCAATCGCAGAAAATCGTCGGAAAAATCTAGAAAACCATCAGAACTCGCAAGCAAATGCACAACAGCAAAACCACAGAAAACCAAGGGAACGGCGAAAAGTGAGGCGGCTGAATGTTCGCCGTTGAGCAAACAGCCTAGGCGCAAGGGGTAGTTGCGCCAAACTTGAGTGTACACGGAACATGTTGTGGTTCGCAACGTCACTCCGCCCAGTTTTGCCGCATTTTCCACCGTTTTCGCCCGTAAGGGCAACCCCTCTCGAACCCGTCGCGCAACCCGTTGGACACCCTGCGATCGAACGCGTCAAACCTTTTTTCGAGATGATGCATCCGTGTACCAATCCCCCGTTCCGTTGACGTTTCGTGCCACTTTGTCAGTTCAAACAAACCCGTCGCCATATTTCTTGTTGTTTCTTACAATGCGGACTTACGTCACCGTAACTTACGATATGCGAGGCGCGACACAGGACGCGAAAAGCACGTCACCGATCACCGCAATCGCAGCGATCGCATATATCGCAAACCCACGAAAACCGCGGAAACGCAAGAAAAGAGAACACTTCATGCTCACCGAGTACACGACCCCGGGCGCATCCGTCGAAGTACGCGACGACGAATCCATCTACTCCCTGCTTACCGAACGCATCAAGCGCACCGGCGAAGACACCGTGATCGCGGAACGCAAAACCGCTCCGGGCCAGTGGACCAAGGTGACGACCGGCGAATTCCACAAGAACGTGCTCTCCGCGGCCAAAGGCCTGATCGCGTTCGGCATCGGCAAGGGGGATGCCGTCACCCTCTTCTCCACCACCCGTTACGAGTGGGGCGTGCTTGATTTCGCACTGGCCGCAATCGGCGCGGTCAATGTGCCGATCTATGACACCGATTCCGCGGCGCAGGCCGAACGCATTCTCAACGATTCCAACGTGAAGCTCGCCATCGCCGACGATCGCGAACGCTTCGACCGTCTTGATTCCGTGATTGGCCGCTGCCCGTCTCTGAAGCATATTCTGATGCTCGACGCCAATGCCATGGGCGCGCTGGAGGGATTGGGCGTCACCGTGTCCGACGAAGAGCTGGACGAGCGTATCACGTCGGTGCGTGCCGACGATCTGGCCACCATCGTGTACACGTCCGGCTCCACGGGGGCGCCGAAGGGTGCCGAGCTGTCGCATCGCAATTTCGTGTCGATCACGCGCGCCGGCAGCCTTGCGCTGCACGAGATGATTCTCGAGGACCATCCGCGTCTGCTGCTGTTCCTGCCGCTCGCCCACTGCTTCGCGCGCTTCATCCAGTACGCGTCGATCGCTTCCGATGACGGCGTGGTCGGCTATCTGCCGGACACCAAGACGCTGCTGCCGGATGTGCGTTCGTTCGAGCCGACGTACCTGCTGGGCGTGCCGCGCGTGTTCGAGAAGGTGTACAATGCGGCTTCCCGCAAGGCCGGCATGGGTTGGAAGGGCCGCCTGTTCCTCAAGGCCGCCGAATCCGCGCGCGACTGGTCGCGCATGCAGCAGGCTGGCGAGAAACCGACCATGAAGCAGACCGCCGAACACCTGTCGTATGAGGCGTCCGTATACCACACCGTGCGTGGCGCGTTGGGCCCGCGTATCCGTTATGTGGCGTGCGGTGGCGCTCCGCTGGACGTGTCGCTGGCGCATTTCTTCAATGGCATCGGCCTGCCGATGATCCAGGGCTACGGTATGACGGAAACCGCGGCGCCGTTTGCCGCGACCCGCGTCACGGACAATGTGATCGGTACCGTCGGCCAGCCTGCGCCGGGATCGTCCGTGCGTATTTCCGACGATGGCGAGCTGCAGGTCAAGGGACCGAACGTGTTCATGGGTTACCACAATCTGCCGGAGAAAACGGCCGAGGTGTTCACCGAGGACGGTTGGCTGCGCACCGGCGATCTTGCGTCGATCGACGATGAGGGTCGTATTACGATTACGGGCCGCAAGAAGGACATCATCATCACCGCCGGCGGCAAGAACGTGTCGCCGATTCCGATGGAGCAGGAGATTGCGAAGTGTCCGATTGTGGAGCATGCCGTGGTGGTGGGCGATAATCGTCCGTTCATCGGCGCGCTGGTCACGCTCGATCCGGAAGGATTGGCGGCCTGGCTGCCGTCCGTGGGCCTGTCCGCGGATACGCCGCTTGACCGCGTGGCGGCTACCGCCGCCGTTCATGACGAGATTCAGAAGTATGTGGACAAGGCGAACGCGACGGTTTCGCGCGCCGAATCCGTGCGTAAGTTCGTGGTGCTGGATGCGCAGTTCACGCAGGAGAACAAGTGCCTGACGCCGTCGCTGAAGGTGGTGCGTCCGGCAGTGAACCGCGTGTTCGCCGACGTGATCGACCAGCAGCTGTACGCCGGCAAGCGCTGAGCCGCACATAGGTAAACAAAAACAGCACGGCGGGGAACGCTGCGTACAAAAGTACGTCAACTTCCCCGCCGTGCTGTTTTTTAAGCGCACCCCGTATCGCTGAGATAACGCGTGCGGTAACAGTGCGGCAGGAAACGCCGGCGTACGAAGGTACGTCAAGTTTCCTGCCGTGCTGTTAACGCTCCGTTATTTCAGTGACGGTTGTTGAGGCGGTGGTACATTTCGCTCAGCTCCAGCTCCTTCTCGAACTGGCGGGCGTTGGTGTTCTCGTCGATGACGGCGAGTTCGACGCCGGCGATGCGGGCGAAGTCCTCCCAAGCCTCACGACCGACGGACGTGGTCATGCAGGTGTGGTGGGAGCCACCGGCGGTGATCCAGCACTGCACGGCGGTCTTCAGGTCCGGCTTCGGCTTCCACACGGCGCGGGCGCACGGCAGGTTCTTCAGGGAGCCCTGCGGTTCGACGATGGTGACCTCGTCCATGAGCAGGCGGAAGCGTTCGCGCTCGTCGGCCATGGAGACCACGACGGCGTCGGCCGGCTTGCCGGAGAACACCAGACGGACCGGGTCGGACTTGCCGCCGATGCCCAGCGGGTAGATCGCCAGCTTCGGCTTGGCGATGGTGCCGATGGACGGGGAGACTTCCAGCATGTGGGAGCCCATGTCGAACTCGTTGCCCGGCACGAAGTTGTAGGAGTAGTCCTCCATCAGGGAGGCGCCACCCTCAAGGCCGTAGCCCATCACGGCGCCGATGCGCACCAGCACGGAGGTCTTCCAATCGCCTTCGGCGGAGAAGCCCCAGCCGTACTCGGACGGGAAGCGCTGCGGGCCGACGCCCGGCAGCTGCGGCAGGGTGCCGAGGTCCTCGAAGTTGTCGACGCCGGCGGTGCAACCGTTCTCACGCATCATGTTGACCATGGCGGCCTCTTCCTTGGCTGCGATGAACAGCTCATCGTAGCGGGAATCAAGCAGCTCGGGGGCCACGTCGTACTTGGCCTTGTAGTCTTCGATGAGGTCCTTGACCTGGCTGTCCTTGACCTTCTCGTAGGCGGCGACGAGGTCGTTGACGGCCCAGGTGTTGATCGAAGCGCCAAACACGCGCTCGGCTTCGGTCTTGTCGCCTTCGGTGACGGCCACGTTACGCATGTTGTCACCCCAACGCATGACCTTCATGTTCTGGGAGGCATCCCAGCCGGCGCAGGCGCGAGCCCAGGTGCCGACCTTTTCGGCGACTTCCGGATCGGTGTAGTGGCCGACGACGATCTTGCGCGGAATGCCCAGACGGGACACGATGTAGCCGAACTCACGGTCGCCGTGGGCGGCCTGGTTCAGGTTCATGAAGTCCATGTCGATGGTCTCCCACGGGATTTCCCTGTGGTGCTGGGTGGCCAGCTGCAGCAGCGGCTTGGTGAGCACTTCGAGACCACGGATCCACATCTTGGCCGGAGAGAAGGTGTGGCACCAGGTGATCACGCCGATGACGTTCGGGTTGGCGGAGGCTTCGGTCATGAAGGCCTTGACGCCGTCGGAGGACTTCAGGGTCGGCTTGAGCACGATCTTGGCCGGGATCTTGCCGGTCGCGTTGAGGAAGTCGACCATCTCGCCGGTCTGCTGGGCCACCTGGCGCAGCGCTTCCTCGCCGTACAGGTCCTGCGATCCGACGCCGAACCAGATTTCCTTGCCTTCAAATGGGTTTTCCATTGCCATGTTGGATTATTCCTTACTTCGTTGTTGGGTTTGTCGTTTCGGTTTCCGCTACGTCAGTGCTGGCCGTAGACGTTGGTGTAGCGGTCGTTAAGGCTATCGATGTCTTCCTGGGAGATCGGGATGATGTCGCCGAGCTGCTTAGCGGCCCACATGGTGTGCGCCACCTCTTCGGTCATGGCGGCTGCCTTGACGGCGGCTTCCGCGTCCTTGCCGATGGTGAACGGACCATGGTTCTGCATGAGCACGGCCGGGGACTTCGGATACTTCTTCAGGGTTTCGACCACGCCTTCGCCGATGGCTTCGGAGCCGATGAGGCGGAACGGTCCGACCGGCACCGGGCCGCCGAACTCGTCGCCCATCATAGTCAGGCCGCACGGAATGTTCTGGCCGGTGGCCGCCCATGCGGTGGCGTAGGTGGAGTGGGTATGCACCACGCCGTACACGTCGGGCATGTGGCGGTAGATGTACGCGTGGGACGCGGTGTCGGAGCTCGGCGCTTCGGCACCGTCGACCACGTTGCCGTCGAGGTCGCACACGACCATCGAGCTCGGGGTGAGGTACTCGTAGCGCAGTCCGGACGGCTTGATGACCATCAGGTCGGCGGTGTGCAGGCGCTGCGAGACGTTGCCTGCGGTCCACACCACCAGATTCCACTTGATGAGCTGCTCGTGCAGGGTGGCGACCACTTCGCGCACCTGCTTGACTTCAGCTCGTACTTCCGGGCCGTAATCAGCCAACGTTGCCATATTATGTTCCTTTCGTCAGGCTTGCTGTTGTTACGATGGACGGTTATTTGGTTTCCAGCGGGATGCTTTCGATGGCGGCATGCTCGATCGGCAGCCCCTTGCGGAAGCGGTCGAAGAAGGCTTCGAAGCCGGCCACGTCGTTGGCGTCCGGCGCTTCCGTGGTGGAGGCCGCGTCGGCGAAGACGCGGGTGTCGAGGTAGTCGGCGAGCGGCTGGTCGGCGTGCCACAGATAGTCGGCGAGCACGGCCATACCCCACGCTCCGCCTTCGGCGGCGGTGGCCATGACCTTGATCGGGGTGTCGAATGCGGCGGCGAGAATCTTCTGCGCGACCTTCGGCGTGGTGAAGATGCCACCGTGGCCGACGAGCGAGTCGACGGCGACGCCTTCGTCCTTGGTCATCACATCCATGCCGATCTTGACCGGCGAGAAGGCGCTGAACAGCTGGGTTCTCATGAAGTTGCCGAGGCTCATGCGCGCCTCCGGGCTGCGGGCGAACAGCGGTCGGCCTTCCGGCAGGCCAGCCAGGAATTCGCCGGAGCGGAACGGATAGTTGAGCAGACCACCGCAGTCGGCGTCGACATCGTCCGCGATCGCGGCGCGGAACAGCGTGCCGTACAGCGTGCCGGCATCGACCGGCTGGCCGATCGCGGCGGCGAACTGTCCGAACAGGCCGACCCAGGCGTTGAGATCGGAAGTGAAGTTGTTGGCGTGGCTCATGCCGGCCAGGTCGCCGGCTGGGGTGGTGACGAGGTCGACTTCCGGATGCAGGCGCGCCAGCTTGTGCTCGAGCACGACCATGGCGAAAATCGAAGTGCCGGCGGAGACGTTGCCGGTGCGCACGCGCACGGAGTTGGTGGCGACCATGCCGGTGCCCGCGTCGCCTTCCGGCGGGGCGAGGACGACGCCCGGCTGAAGGGTGCCGGTCGGGTCGAGCAGTTTGGCGCCTTCGGCGGTGAGCGTGCCGGCCGGGGTGCCCGCCACGAGCGGACGGGGCAGCAGGTTCTCAAGCTTCCACGGCTGCGCGGCGACTTCCTCGATCGCGTCGAATCGCTTGATGAACTCGGTTTCGTAGGTATGGGTGGCCGGGTCGATGGGGAACATGCCGGAGGCGTCGCCCACGCCGAGCACCTTCTCGCCGGTGAGCTTCCAGTGCACGTAGCCGGCGAGTGTGGTGATGTAGTCCACCTTGGAGACGTGCTCCTCGTGGTTGAGCACTGCCTGGTAGAGGTGTGCCACGGACCAGCGTTCCGGAATGTTGTACTGGAACAGCTCGGAAAGCTTCTCGTGGGCTTCGTGGGTGTTGGTGTTCTGCCAGGTGCGGAACGGCACGAGCAGTTCGCCGGACTTGTCGAAGGCGAGGTAGCCGTGCATCATGGCGGAGAAGCCGATGTGCCCCACGTGGGTCAACCGTTCGCCATAGGCGGTTTCGACGTCGCCGGCCATCCGGGCGTATGCGGTCTGCAAACCCTTCCAGATTTCCTCCTGGGTGTAGCTCCACAGCCCGTCCTCGAGATGGCTGGCCCACTCATAGTCGCCCGCCGCGATGGTGTGGTAGGCGTCATCGATGAGCACCGCCTTGATGCGGGTGGAGCCGAACTCGATGCCCAGGCTCGTCTTGCCTGCGCGGATCTTCTCGGCGGTCACTGCGACCTGCTCTTGCGTCATAGTTCACGAACTCCTTGCGTCCGAGCGCCTCGCAACCACTCTGTCAACTGAATGTTAGCGCTCACTGTTAACGCTCACTATTGTAGGCACAAACCCGTGACGCACCAAATCCGACGTGTCATCGGAGCAATGAATATATAAACAAATCGAGAAGAAGCAGCGCCTTAGCGACGGCGGACAGGACCCAGGGAGCTGCGGTTGACCATCTGCGCCGACACCAGTCCGACGCCATGCTGCGATGATCCGAAGGAGTTCTCCTCCCCCGCGCCCAGCAGGTACAGCGTCTCGCGCATGGCGGCGACACCCAGCTGCTCAAAGCCGGGGCGGACCGTGGTCAGCGGCGGGAACATATTGTCCATGGCAGGCATGTCGTCGAAACCCACCAGGCTCACATCCTGCGGAATGCGCACGCCATGCTCATGCAGCGCGCGGGCCACACCCACGGCCTGGCTGTCGTTGGCGCAGACCATGCATGTCGGCAGATTGCCGCCGGTGCGGCCGATGTTGTCGAGGATGTGGTTCATCTTGCCGTACGCTTCAGAGGATTCCCAGGTCTCACACTGCACCGTCACGGAATTGACCGCATTGGCCGCGCATAGCTTGTTCCATGCCAGCAGGCGCGTCGCCGCGTCGCGCCACTCCTTGGGACCGGCGAAATACAGCACCGAACGGTGCCCGTATTCCACGACTAGATGCATCACGTCGGCCATCGCGGACCATTGGTCCATGCCGACGACGGATACGCGGCGGCGGTCGGCGGACTCCATCAGCCGCAGGCCGTCCTGCACGCCGATGCCACCGTGCGTGGATGTGACGATCACACGAGGCTGCGCGATCCGCGTCCGGCATGCCGCGGAAAACATGACATCGGTGGGCGTGAGGAAGATGAACGCATCGACGTTCATCTCGTCGAAGCTGCGGCACAGGTCGTCGAATTCCTCCTGCGAGCACAGCGCCTCATGCACCATGCTCACCGTCACGAACAGGCCATGCTGGCGGGCCATCGTCTCAATCGCGGAAATCGTGGAGATCGGGCCATAGAAATGCTGGCCGCCGGCGATCAGGCCGATGGTGCGGGACCGGTGCGAGGCGAGCGCGCGGGCGGAGTTGCTGGGACGGTATCCGAGCTGGTCGATGGCCCTCTGCACCTTCTCACGGGTGGCGTCGGAAACGTCCGGCGAATGGTTGATGACGCGCGAGACCGTCTGGTGGCTCACACCAGCCAGTTTCGCCACTTCGAACATCGAAGGACGCTTATTGCCCGCATTGCGTTTGCCTGCCATGCCCCATCGCCTTTCGCACACAACTGTTGGTACGTTCGCCTATTGTACACGCAACTTCAGTTAGCGCTAACAGCCGTCATGTTCCAAGGATGCGGCACACTGCACGCAGGCTACCGCACGGCCGCCAAAGCACGCAGACGCGCCGCGAAGTTAGGCCAATCGGTGCGCATGGCAGTCAGCAGCTTGCGGTTGGGCACGTCATCGACCGGCACCCATTCGATCTCCATGCTTTCGTCGTCGTTGGCCTTGGGTTCGACGCGGTGCCCCGGCTTTTCGAAGGCGAACACCGTGGTGTACGACCATGGGCCGTGGTCCTCGCAGTACGATCCGACCACGTCGATGTCCTCCGGCGTGATGTTGGCTTCCTCGTACGATTCGCGCAGTGCGCCCTCGATCGGGCTTTCGCCATCGGCGGTGGCACCGCCGGGAATGCCCCACGTGCCGCCTTCCGCGCTCCATACCGCGCGGTGCTGCATGACGACGTGCGTCACCTCACCGGTCGTCTCGCTGCGGCGGGCCAAGAGCACGCCGGACGCGCCGTTCGTACCCCAATGCTTGCGGCCGCAGGCGCAGTCGACCCAGCCGTCTCCCGGCTGGTGCACGTTCTCCTTGGGCGGCAGCGGCTTCGCGGCACCCGTTTTCGCATCATATTCGGCGTCCGGCGCGAGGTCGGAGCGCGTGACGTTCCACAGATCGGTCCATTCGACGCCCAATTGCGCCGCCAGACGGCGCGCCAACGGCAGGCTCAGGCCGATGATGCCGTGCGGATCGCCTTCGATCGAGTCGATGAACGCGCCGCCGAAACCTTCCAAAGTGAACGATCCGGCCACTTCCAGCGGCTCGCCGGTGGCGATGTAGCGTTCGATATCCAGGTCGGAATATTCGCAGAAGTGCAGGGTCGCTTTGCTGGCGCCGCGCACCATGCGGCCCGACGCGAAGTCGATGAGGCAATGGCCGGTCCACAGCTCGCCGGTGGCACCGCGCATGGCACGCAGCCGTTCGCGCGCTACCTCTTCGCTATGCGGCTTGCCGTAGCATTCGCCGTCCAGCAGGAACATGGAATCGCAGCCGAGAATCAGCGGGCCGGCCTTCGAACGGGTCAGGCTTGGACGGCCATCCACGAAATCGGCGATCGGCTCGGCGACGGTGGGAATGGCGATGCCGGAGAAATCGCGGGTCTTCGTCTCGTCGGCGGACTGCGCGCTGTCCGTGCGTGCGGCTGTGCCCGCCGCGGGTGGGGCTGACGTGCTGCCAGCGGTGCCCGCCGAGGATGCGTCGCGATCGTCTGCTGCCCGGAGCGGGAAGCCGACCACGCGCTCCCCGCGCGCGTGCGCCGCGGTATCGGCGATGTTGCGATACGCCTGGTGCACGGCCTCGGCCTTCGCCGTGGCGAGAATCATCACACGCTGTTCGACGCTCAGGTCGTTCACGGTGACGCCAAGCGCGGCCGCCTCGCGTTCAAGCGCGGCAGGCTCGTCGACGTGCGAGACACGGATGGTCGGGCAGATGCCGGCGGAGAACAGCACGTCACGGCGTGGACGGGACTGGGAGGCGAGAATCAGCGGGATGCTCATGCGCGTTCCACCTGCACGCCCTTGGTGTCGACCGCGAGATGCAGCACACGCCAATGGCCGGATGCCAGCTCTTCGGCGGCGATCTGTTCAAGCTCCTCGTGGGCGTCGCCATGGTGCAGCACAAGCACGCATGGGCCGGCGCCGGACACGGTGGAGGCGAAGCCGTGGGAGCGCATCTTCTCAATCAGCGCCCAAGACGGCTCCATCAGCGAGGCGCGGTACGGCTGATGCAGGCGGTCCTGCGTGGCCGCGAACAGCAGTGCGTTGGCGTTCTGACGCGAGCCGGAGGCCAGCATCGCGGGGTTCATGGCGGCCGGCAGCAGGCTCACACGGGAGACGTTGTGCACGGCGTCCTTGAACGGAATCTCAGTCGGCAACGCCTGACGGGCCTTTTCGGTGGACAGCTCGTAGTCCGGCACGAACACGGCCGCGGTCAGATCGTCCGCCACGCGGTAGTTGATGGTGTGGAAGCCGTTGTGCATCGGCTCCCCCCCCCGGACAGGGGGGAGGTTCATTCTGCGCCGCCTGGAATCGGCACGGATCCGACACCTTCCGCGGTCTCCATGTCCCAAGACATGGTCAGGCCGCCGTACACGGCCGGGGCCACGTTGTCCGGATGGCCTTCGATGGCGGCGGCCAGCTCGAACACGGCGTCGCGGTTGAGGTCGTCGTCCTGCGCGAAGGCTGCCGCGGCGGCGATGCCGGCGACGATGGCCTCGGCGGAGGAGCCCATGCCTCGCGCCTGCGGGATGTTGTTGTGCGCCTGCAGAATGAATCCGACACGTCCCAGGCCGAAGGTCTGGCATGCGCGGCGGAACGTGGAGACCACCAGGTGCGTCTCGTCACGCGGCAGGGTGTCCTCGCCCTCGCCTTCAATCATCACCTGCGCCGCGGTGTTCACCGGGTCGGCGCTCAGCGTGAATTCAAGCTCGTCATGGTAGTCCAAGGCCAAACCGACCGTATCGAAGCCGGAGCCAAGATTGGCGCTGGTGGCCGGAACCTTCACACGCACCTTGCGGGTAACTGGAGTCATCTCTCGTCGTCCTTCGTCACATCTTCATTACAAATCAAGCACCGTATACCGTGGCAGTGCCAGAGTCAAATTTCAGGGGGAACCGCACCCATGTATCGTATTCGGGCCCATGATGGCGGCTTGGCATGGCTTGCATGCCAATCTCATCATGGGCCCGAATCGCATCCGATATCAGTTCAGCACGCGCAGGATCGACGGCTCTCCGCACACGCAATCCAGCTCGCACACGTCCTTGACGGTTTCGCGCAGGGTGAGCTCGTCGGTCATGTGGGTGACCAGACGCAGCTGCTGCAGTTCGCCATCGTAGCCCGGATCCTTCAGCGTCGGCTTCAAATCCTGGTTCACGCCGTTGATGGACACGCCATGGTCGGCGAACTTGGCTGCGATCGCGGCGAGCACGCCCGGATTGTCGTGAATCACGAAGCGGACAGCGAACTCGGCCTTGGAAGCCTCGATCGGAGCCTTCTTCAGATCCTTGTACAGCGGGATGGACGGGCCGGTGCAGCCCTGCGCGATATGGCGGGCTTCGGTCACGACGTCTCCGACAACCGCGGAGGCGGTCGGAGCGCCGCCTGCGCCGCGGCCGTAGAACATGAGGTCGTCCGCGGCTTCGGCCTTGACGAACACGGCGTTGAAGGAACCGTGCACGGAGGCCAGCGGATGGGTATTGGAGATCAGTGCCGGGTAGACGCGCGCGGACACGCCGGCATCGGTGTTCTCCACGACGGCGAGCAGCTTGATCACCTTGTTTTCCGCGGTGGCGGCGGCGATATCGTCGGCGGGGATCTTTGGGGTCGGAGACAA
>OAUW01000656.1_pt1 | contig 17133 bp, 15 predicted proteins | sample 1495241 | NCBI WGS metagenome assembly OAUW01 (sample SAMEA2580063, study PRJEB22360) | human gut metagenome | biome: human gut; feature: human-associated habitat; material: faeces | place: Denmark | collected 2008/2010
ACACACTTCGAAGATCTTCGTAAATGCCGGTATTTTGGCCAAACTGCCAGGCGGCATACGACACACCGATGCGCACGGTGTCACAGCTCCAGGAGATGTCGGTCGATTCCGGCTTCTGTACAAAAGCTTCAGAGAAGTTTTCTTCAGAAATCAGTTCATGATCGCCCCAAAACACGGTTTGATGAGCGTATTGCGGGAACTTATCAACAAAGTTCTTTGAAAGCCGGATGGAACCATCGTCGAGCAGCCGTCCGACTTGGACCTTGGACTCAACGAAAGAACGTTTCTTCACTGAATCCCATCGATTGCGGTAAGCCCTGATGTAGATGCGGCCAGCTTTGTCTTTGGAGGACATAAGCGCCCAGAGTTTGCCTTCGAAATCCAGTAATTTAGCCATGATAGATATGACTGATTAAGTATGTATCTATTATACAGGAAATAAAAATTCCTGCAATCTCAACGTAAGAAAAATTGCAGGAATTTCAAAGTGAGCTAAATAATATTCAAGGCTGATTTGATGAGGCTCAACCCTTTAAAAGATCTAGTACTCCAGGAGTTTGGGCTGTATCCCCTTGGGGTGGTAGCCAGGGAATATTGGTTGACATTCGTGAGCTTTGTCGTTTTGGGCCAGAGTTTTAGGCCACGTCTTCCATCAAATTGCCACAAACCTTATTGACGGTTGTGGCTGGTTTGTTATTGACGGTTCTGGTTGGAATCTTATTGTCGCTAAACAACGAGTGTCACTGAGTAGCTCATTTACGCATCGGATTCTTCAGAAATGTAGTGATGATCAAGACGAGATTCCATTTATCAAATGGAATCTTGCGTATTTTGCGTGGCACTTCTGCGGACGAAGTATCAACAGATTATCCTCGTTTGTAAAGCCACCCACATCTCTGCTCATAACAACCCCATTCTTCTCGATCTTGGTATCAGGTACGCGGCTGCAATTGGACCATGTGAACGGCAGATTAAAGTTGGAAAACATTCGTGGGATGAGCCAAAAGACCACTGACCTTGCCGTTCGTATGTACAGCGGTGCATACGAGCAAAGCTTGGCACTTGTGCGAGCTACGTGCTTCCTCTGTGGCATGAAACCAACCACAATAAAGTCGATCGAGGTCGGAAAGATGATGTCATTCTGGGCGTATTTTGTCCGGTATTATCATGCCAGAACACGATTTGTTGGAATTCAAAGGAGATTTCTTATGCGTTCATTGATTGTCGTTCGTTGCGGAGATCAGAGTCTTCACCTCAACTGGTGCGTTCCTCGGCAGGATCGCACGTACGACGTTGCGGTGAGCTATTTTGGCAATTACCCCGATCGATGGATCGAAACTTGCGACATCTTTCATACCTTTAAAGGCAGTAAATGGGAGGGACTCGCCGACTTTCTACGCCTATACGACGGTATTTGGCATGATTATGACTATATCTGGTTCCCAGATGATGATCTTTGTATGTGCCGCGATGATCTTGAAAGATTTTTCGAAATCTGTCGAGACGAACATTTCGTCATCGCACAACCTTCACTCTTGCCATCGAGTTTCTTCAGCTGGTCCATAACACTTCAGAGACGTTGGTGCTGTTGGCGCAGTACCAACTTCGTAGAGATAATGGCTCCATGTTTTCGAGGCGAAGACTTTGTTTTTTTTCAAAGCAGTTTCTCTGAGAACACCTCAGGTTGGGGACTGGACTATCTCTGGTGGTGGCTTGCAAAACAACATGGATTAGGGAAATTCGCCGTCGTTGATGAAATTGGGATGCTCCATACTCGTGCAGTCGGCACTGCTATGTCAGGTGGAGCAAAGTCAAATCCGCGAGTTGAAGAAGATGCGCTTTATGAAAAATTTAACTTCCGAAAAGAAAAGCCACGCACACTTTCATATAACACACAGCCATTAAAAATCTTAGCAAATAAAATATTCAATCACAGAAATTACTGCACAAAGCGATTCTATTAGATTAATCTAATAGAAGTCGTAATAAGAAATTATTGAAGATTTATAGAAATATATAATGAAAATATTAATCGTCGGCGCGGGTATATCTGGCGCTTCTGTTGCTCGAATTCTTGCAGAAAAAGGTCATTTCGTTACTGTCATTGAGCAGCGAGATCATATTGGCGGGAATTGCTATGACTATTTCGATCACGATGGTATTTGCATCCACAAGTATGGAACACACATTTTTCATACAGATAATCATGTGGTTTGGAACTTTGTTAGCCGTTTCACCCAATGGTATCCGTACCAACACAAAGTTCTAGGCCTCATCGATGGTATGGAGGTTCCTATTCCTTTTAATCTGAATTCTATAGATCAAATATTTCCAAAATTTATGGCGGAGAAACTCACTAAAAAGTTGATAGATAAATTCGGATTCAATATCAAAGTTCCGATTCTTAAACTTCGTGAAGTTGGAGATGATGATCTCGAATTTTTAGCTGACTATATCTACGAAAAGGTTTTCTTTCATTACACACTCAAACAATGGGGAATGAAACCTGAAGATCTCGATCCCTCAGGAACAGGACGTGTTCCTGTATATATCAGCCGAGACAATCGATACTTTCAGAGTCGATTTCAAGGAATACCACTTCAGGGATATACCGTTATGATCCAACACATGCTAGATCATAGGAATATTAACGTCTTTTTGAATACACCATTCATTCATGAAATGGGGTCAGAATATGAGCGCATCTTCTATTCAGGACCGATTGATGAATATTTTAATTACAAATTTGGTGAGCTACCTTATCGTAGCCTTCGATTTGAATTCTTAAAGTTTGAGCGTCCATACTTTCAATCTAATGCAGTGATTAACTATCCATGTAATTACGAATTTACACGTATCGGAGAATATAAATATTTCCTAGGGAGCCAATCCAAAGCTACAACTGTATCCTATGAATATCCTCAATTGTTTGTATTAGGGAAGAATGAGCGTTATTATCCACTTTTTACCGATTCTGCTAGGGCCGCATACTTAAAATATGCTAGTGAAGCATCAAATGTTGGTAATTTAATATTATTTGGCAGATTAGGGGATTATAAATATTATGATATGGATACGGCAATCGCTGGCGCAATTTCAAAAACAATAAATCTGTGAAAATTTGATATATGAAGTTACTGTATTATAATTGGATTCAATTCGATAATCGGGAAGGTATCGGTGGCGGCGTAAATGTTTACCAGAAAAATTTGATTGAATATTTAGTAAACAATACTGACGATGAAGTTTACTTTTTAAGCTCGGGATGGGCATACGACGCCTTTAATCAATCGACTCGGATTGAAAAGACTGACAATATTTTCTCAAAAACCAATCGGTGTCATACTTACGAAGTAATAAATTCGACAATAATGGCGCCGGCTTTTGAAAACCACATGAATCCTGGTCGATACGTTAAAGACCTGGATACTGTAAATATATTTGCTAAGTTTATTAAAGAGTTTGGGCCGTTTGATGTAATTCATTTTAATAATATGGAAGGAATCTCTATTAATGTATTGAAGTTAAAGAAAATATTTCCGAATACAAAATTTATTGTTTCGATTCATAACTATCAGTTAATTTGCCCCTTAGTGCAGTATTTCCAAGATAATACGAATAAGATATGTAATGACTTTCATGCGGGGACTGATTGCCTTAACTGTGCATTCAATAGGCCCAAATATAAGGATTATGCTAAGCGAGCGAGCCGTTATTGGATTTTGCATACTAAATTTAAAATAGTAAAACCCATTTCGGATTTGTTGATAAAATTCAAATGTATTGATAAATCACGAGAGTTGATGGGTGGTGCTGAAACAATGAAGGCTGAAAAATATCAACTATATCGACGGCATAATATTGAACAATTGAATAAGTATGCGGATGCTGTTCTATCTGTGTCTCAAAGGACAGCAGAAATTATGATGGAGAGGGGGTTAAAGCCTGGAAAAAGTAAGGTTTTGTACATAGGCACAAAAGTTGCTGAAGCACAAGTAGGGAAATCAATTGCGCATAAAGGTAGTGTTTTAACTATTGCGTATCTTGGTTATAAACGAATCGATAAGGGTTTCTATTTTTTATTGGAGGCATTATCTCTATTGGACACTAGAATAGCATCTAAAGTTAATTTAGTTCTAGCAGTTCGTGGCGCTACAGTTGAGGAGGTTTATTCGAAAGTTCCAAATATATCGAAAGTAACGATCTTTAATGGATATTCGCATCACGAACTCAAGCATATATTAAATGATGTTGATCTTGGAGTAATTCCTGTACTTTGGGAAGATAATTTGCCTCAAGTGTCTATTGAAATGGTGTCGATGGGAGTCCCAATACTGTGTAGTAGTTTCGGTGGCGCTTCAGAGCTATGTGGCGATAATGATTTTGTATTTGAAGGTGGAAATTCTATTGATTTCATTAATAAATTATCTAAATTTGTTGAGCATCCAAACCTGATTGATAAGTATTGGGGCAAAGCAATGAAATTGAAAACAATGGGCATTCATTATCGAGATTTGATGCAATTTTATGAATAATAAATTGTAGGTTAGGGTGAAATTTGGATGTTATCAATGACGTTGTAAGGTTTGTTGTAATGTCTTAAGACGCCAAAATAAATACATATATTAAGATAATGAACAAGAAAACCATATTCAGCTAAAGTTTGAGAAAGCGTCCTGAGTAAAGCACTCTTCAACAAACTTGGCATTTATGAAGCTGCGTGCAAGGATGGTGCCAGTCTTGCCACTCCCTATGCTTGGGGCAAGCAATGCTGCGAGGGAATCACTGTGACAGTTGGGATTGTCCCTGACCTGAGACGATGAAGAAGGGGCGCTTCAGCCCCGTCGTCACGTGGTTGGATGGCGCAGTGGTGTTGCGGGAGCATTTGGGTGCCGATTCTGAAGAATTCGGCACCGACTGCCCCTAATAGCTGGGATTGCCAAGTTGGCGCGGAGGTTTGAAACTCATGAGATTACTGACCTGGAAGCACGATTGGCGGCAGAGGTCAACTTGCGTGGGAATGAGTGCAAGATTAAAGAGTTGGAATTTAAACTGAGCCGTAAAGACAAACCCTTACAGAAGCAGCCGTCCTGTTAGTTTTATCAAAAAAAGCCGAGGCTATCTGGGGGCGCCAAATATTTGCGCACCGTATTGCGCGAGAGGCCGAGTCGCTTGCTGATCTTGAGCGAGCTCTCCCCGCATTCATGCAAGAGCTGAATGTATTTCAGCTGTTCCGTTCTAACCATCTTGGCTTTCCGTTGCTTGAGGAAACCCCGATTCTTCCAGCTTCGTCGTCTTCCTTCCGTCATGTTTTGTGACCTGTTGGGGTAAGTCATTTTTGCGTTCGTTAGGTAGGTAATTTATGCGTTCGCGTAACTCTGTGTTTCTGGTTTGACATCTCAGAATAGGATGCGCTTGAGGCGCACCTGCTCGGGAAATCTAGCAACTGTGCGACAGGTCTTTTGGAACAATGTGGCCGGTCTCACGCCGAACTGCTTAGCAACATCGCTGTAACCAATAGGGTAATGCTCGAACCAGTAGTCGACGGCGCTTTGGAGCAGCTCCGGCCTGCGTACGACCCAATCGAAAGAACCGTACTGGGCATAAATAGTCCAATCTCGGATCGAACCAACGGAAACACCCAACTCTCTGGCAGAGTCTTCTTCAGGACGAAATGCAAAAGCCCTTTGCAGGCTTGCTGCCTCATTTCTTGCGTTATGTGCATGGGTTGGACTCTGTATGTGTCCAAAATATCCATACCACTTCACTGTGTGTGTGTGTTGAAATAACAAAACTCCCCAAAACTGTTTTCCGTTTTAGTTAGGATCTAGTCATTCGGGAGTTCAGGAAAAAAATGAGCTTGGCTTCATTCCCGGAGCCAAGCTCGTTTTTTCACTTTTTCAACTGCAAATTCAGATACGCCGGCGTCCCGCCAAGACCCAAAGCGTCAGCCCGGCGAGAATCAGTGGCAGCGTAAGCCACTGTCCGCGAGAAAGCCCCAATGCCTGCAATCCAAGAAACGCATCGGGTTCGCGGAAGTATTCGCTCACAAACCGCGCTACCCCATAACCCAAGGCAAACAAGGCGGCTGTTCTGCCGACCGGTCTCGGCGTGCGGGAATAAAGCCAGAGCAACAGAAAAAGAGCCAGCCCCTCCAGTCCTGCTTCATAAAGCTGAGAAGGATGACGAGGGATACCGCCGTCCTGCGCCTGAGGAAAAATCATGGCCCACGGAAGATCCGGGGATGCTGGCCTGCCCCAAAGCTCACCATTGATGAAGTTCCCGATGCGGCCGAAAAAAAGTCCCAAGGGTACGAGGGGAGCCACAAAATCCGCCAGCTGCCAAAACTGCATGCCATGTCTGCGAACATAGAGCGCCATCACGATAAGCACTCCCAACAGACCGCCATGCGCACTCATTCCGCCCTGCCAAACCGAGAAGATCTGAAGAGGATGGGTCAAGTACCACGCAGGCTGATAAAAAAGACAGTAGCCCAGCCTGCCGCCCAGCACAACGCCAAAAACGCCCCAGAAAAGAAGGTTCTCAACATCGTCGGGCGTCACGCCCCTCCAATCATCCTGCGCTCGTCGACGACCGAGGAGCCAGAAAGCGAGAAAACCCAAAAGGTACATCAAACCGTACCAATGCACTCCCAAAGGACCGATAGAGAACGCGATGGGATCAAACTGCGGATGAATCAGCATGCGGCAACCACTGCAACTTTTTTATAAGAGCGCTCATTCTAACGATGCGGTTATTCACGAAGACTTCATTGACGTACTTGGACTCGTGAGATAGTGTGTGTCGTCGCTCTGAAAGCGATTTTCGCAATGCTGCAGAACACTCGACCTCCATACAGAACCTAAAGGAGCCGCCTTTCATGTCGGTACAGACTGTTTCTTCAACTGCCGTAGCTCATGCGCTCACCGCACTTCGTGCCAATCGGCCGCTCGTACACTGCCTCACCAACGAAGTGGTTCAGGAAATCACTGCAAACGTACTGCTCGCCGCCGGTGCGTCGCCCGCAATGGTTGTCGCGATGGAAGAAGCACCTGTCTTTACGGCCATCTCGGGAGCTCTGCTCATCAACACCGGCACACCGTACCCAGAGCGCGTCACGGTAATGAAGGCCTGTGCTCAAGCTGCCAATGACCATGGCGTTCCCTGGGTACTTGACCCAGTAGCCGCTGGCGCAACCCCTTGGCGAACACAAACCATTCGGGAGCTCCTTGTACTTAAACCAACCATTCTTCGCGGCAATGCCAGTGAGATTCTTGCACTGGCCGGTTCCGGAAAGGGCGGCAAGGGCGTCGACAGCACAGACGACAGCCGAACCGCCCTATCTGCCGCTCAGCGGCTTGCCGAAGAAACAGGAACTGTAGTTTGTGTTACAGGCCCGGTTGATTATGCGACTGACGGCAAGCGAACACTCTCCATCGCCGGAGGCAACGTCATGACGACGCTCGTGGTGGGCACCGGATGCTCTCTCTCGGCGCTCTGCGCAGCTTTTGCAGCAGTGGAAAAAGATCCTGTTAATGCCGCCATTTCCGCTTGTGCACTCGCGAAGTACGAAGCCGGCACTGCCGCAAAACATGCTAAGGGGCCGGGGAGCTTCCATGATGAATATCTTGATGCACTCTATCTCGTCCAGCCTGAGGCGCTCACTCTCGGAGATGCGGCATGACAGTAAAGCCGCTGAATCTTACGCTCTACCTTGTTCTGGATCCTGATCTTTGCAGCCAATCTGTCGGCATTGTTGAAACAGCATTGGCAGCTGTACAAGCTGGTGCGGGTATTGTGCAGCTGCGGGCACCGACCTGGAAAAAGCGCCGTATGACGGAATGCGCTCGCGCACTCAAATCTGCGCTTACACCTTTCCATGTGCCGCTCATCATTGATGACCACGCTGATGTGATGCTCGCTGCGAATGCCGACGGTCTGCACGTTGGCCAGCAGGATCTGACCCCGGCAGATGCCCGACAGCTGATCGGCAGCAATCGCATTCTGGGACTGTCTTTAGGTTCGCTTGAGGATTGCCGCCCCGATGAACTCACCCTTGTGGACTACGTCGGCATCGGACCGACTTTCGTTACGCAATCCAAACCGGATGCGGGCGCGGCCATTGGTCTCACCGCACTGCAGTCTATCGCTGCCAAGGCGCAGAAGCCTTCAGTGGCCATCGGCGGCATTCACATCAACAATGCTGCGCAAGTCGGCGCAGCTGGCGTTAACGGCATTGCTGTTATTTCAGCTATTTGTGGTCAGCCAGATCCCTATGCAGCTTCCGTCAGTCTCTTGAAAGCATTCCAAAGCAACCACAAACAGTCTTAAAGAGACCGTAATGCCATTCCCCTCTGTCTTCGGGTCTTTGTGGACACCTCATCGAGCTGCCGCATGGACTGCACTGTTTCTTTTTTTGCTGACAGCGAGCGCTTACTTCTGCGGCGTCAATGCTAAACGCGCCCTGCAGCATGCCGTCTTTATCGTTCCGTTTATTGCGCTCTGGCTGCTGTCTTTGCCCGCCCGAAGCAACAAGTCACGAAGCGGCTGGCAAAAAGTGTGTCTCTCGGCAGCCGTTGTCGGACTGCTGCTTACTTTTATCGACGCTGCTCTGCGGGCATTCCTCTATCAAACGTACTCGGCCGAACCCATGTCGACTTTCGTATTGGAATCAGCAGCCAATACCAATCTTGACGAAGCTCTAGGCTTTTTGGCTACCGAATGGACCGGGGCTCTCTTGGGGACGCTACTCAGTCTCGCAGCATTAACTGCCGCCCTATTCGTCATGCATTTAGCAAGCAAGACGTCTTCAGACAACGCTATGGCTTCCGGTTGGGGGTGGTGGTTTTGGCGATTCTGGATGCTCCTTTTTGCGTCCGTCTGTATCCTCAGCTGGGCCAAACCCTCCTGGCGAATTCACTATCCCCCTATTTTTTGGTCTAAATGGATGGAATCCGTTGCAGGCATGCAATCGATCTGGATGAAAGCCGACCAACATGAAGCCGCAGAAATTACCGAAGCCAGATCGGTTTTGCTGGATGCTTCATCGGCTCCACGCACAATCGTCTTGGTCATCGGCGAAAGCACTACACGCGACGACTGGAGTCTTTATGGGTACTCACGCGATACCACGCCGAAGCTTAAAGCCCTCGAATCAAAAGATTCAAATTTAGGCACCTTCAGGCAGGCTTGGTCCGTAGACGCCTCGACCATCGCAGCCTTCCGTTCCATGTTCACCTTTCCCGTTCCGCAGTCTGCGGGTGACGGCCGCATCAATCTCTTTGCGCTCTTTAGCGCCGCTGGATGGACAGTGCATTGGATCAGTAATCAGGACGACATAGCCATTCAAACGCAATATGCCGTCTTTGCCTCTGAAGCGCAGTTCATCAACCGCATGACCGGACGTTCAAGCGCATCGATGGATCTGAATGTTTTGCCAACCTTTAAACAGGCACTTGCTGATCCGGCTCCGAGGAAACTGATCGTTGTCCATCTGATCGGAGCGCATCCACACTACGCGCTGAGGTTCCGCGATTCAGACGAAATTGACTGGACCAGGTGATGCAGAATCTGAATCATCTCGACCGATCCCCATGGGTGGTTGCCGCCCGCAATCAATATGACTGGGCTATGCGCTATCAGGACGAGGTGCTGTCGGAACTCTTTCACCTCTCTAAAAATGCTCAGGCCTCAGCCAAGTCTCCGTTAGACTGGATTTTTCTATCCGACCACGGTCAGGAGCTGGGAGATACAGCAAACCGGGCGGGTCACTCACAAACAGCGCCATCAAGCTACCGCATTCCGTTTCTGATCTGGAGCTCCGAGCGAAGCTTCAATCCATATGAAAATCGTCCGTTCCGCGCTGATTTTTTAAGTCCGCTCATGCTTGAGCTTGCTGGTATCAACTGGAAAGGCGAAGATCCTCGGCAAGTCCTCATTGCCGACGACTATAGTTGGATGAAGCCTCATTTACCTATCCAAGATCCGCAGATGCCGTCATCAGACACCCCATGAAGGAAGCCACTCCCCCCGTACTGAAAGTCTCTCTCCCTGAAGCCGAGGAACTGCTTCAAGCAGAAGCGCTTGAAGCACACCCGCCGAAGGGATGGAGCGCAGCAGAAAGTGATGCCGCTTCACGCGACGCACTGGCCGTCGCCGGCAAAAGTGACATTCAGGCATTTCTCCTCACCCGTGCCAAACTGGTGCTTTCGCGCATGACGAAGCATGACCCCAGCCTGAAGCGGCCTCGGCTGCCGCAGACAGGGTGGCTTATAAAAAGCATTTCCTTAGGCATCATTTTTCTCGGCTTTTTTTCTGGGGCTGTGACGGATCAGCTCACCAGTGCTGGCGCGCAACTTAACCTCCTCTCTCCGCCGCTTCTGACTGTGTTCGCCTGGAACACCAGTTTGGCTGTTTACCAGCTCCCGCCGCACCCCCCGCCCTGCCGGTCTTTCGGCCGCACTTGCCAGAATCCTTGGATCTGCCGCGCATGTCATGCGCTTCGTTGCCATCGGCAAACCTACCGACAAGACCTACTTCAATAAACTCCTGCCGCTTCTCCTGCCTCAAACCGCCTGGCGATTCCGCGCGGTTCTGCATTGGGCAGCACTGGCCTTCGGCATCGGATTGGCGGCGTTGGAACCGCCTATTGGGCTGTCTGGGAAAGTACATGGTTTGCCGACAAGCCCGATGTTGTTGCTGCCATTCTTCAAGGACTGTACGGTTGGCTGCCGGATTTCCTCCCTGGCCTCTCACCGCTGCCGGACGCTTCTGCACTCTCTGCGCTGCGAGTTGACGGCTCTGCCCCAAGTGCGGCAGCGCTTTCTGCCGGAGCGCCGTGGCTTGCCCGCATGATCTGGAGCATTGTCGGCCTCATCATCGTCCCGCGCGCCGTTTTGGCTGCCATTTCCATGTTCTGTGCTGCTCGAGCAGCACAAACGCTCATCGTTCCCATAGACAGCTCGCGAACTGAGCAGCTTCTGCAGACGGCCGCAAACCATTCTGTCAAGACTTGGCTTCTCAACGGATCTAATCACCCAGCAGCAAACCAAGGAACGCCTCTCCTGTCAGTCAATCCATGGAGTGCCCCTGATTTTCCAGAGCTTGCTGCCTTTACCCCGCAAGCAGGGGACCGCACCGTACTGGAGTTGGATCCCTCAGCTACCCCCGAAGAAGATGTGCACGGACTATTGATTGACGCCATTCGAAAGCGTTGCGCAAATACGGTCCTCCATCTCGATTTCTCCGAACTCCAAACGCGCTTTGCGGACGTGCCCGAACGCATCCAAAGCCGCCGAGCGCTTTGGGAACACTTTGCCGCACAGCATGACATACCGCTTGAAGTGAATGGGCTCCGTTGAGATCATTCACCTCGGGCGATAATGAAGCTATTGGATTGATCAATGCTTTCACCATGGCCGACCAGCAAGATTCCCTGCGCATTCACCTGAGCCTTGTGAGCCACACGAACATCGGCAAAACAACGCTCGCCCGAACACTGCTCATGCGTGACGTGGGTGAGATTGCCGACCGTGCTCATGTTACAGAAACAACGGATGACTACCTTCTCGCCCGCGGTCAGGATGGCAGCGAGCTCATCCTCTGGGATACGCCGGGCTTTGGCAATTCCGTCGCTCTGGCTAAACGCCTTGAAGGCCGCTCCAACCCGCTCGGATGGTTCCTCTCTGAAGTGTGGGATCGCTTCACCAACAAATCTTTTTGGCTTGACCAGAAAGCAGTGAGACACATCCGCGATATTTCAAGCGTCGTACTCTACCTCGTCAATATCGCGGAAACACCGGACAAAACGCCCTACATTCAGGCAGAGATGCAGATTCTCAGCTGGATCGGCAAACCCGTCATTGTGCTTCTCAACCAAATGGGAAAACCGCAGGCGCCGGACATTGAGCACGCGCAGGTGGAGGCTTGGAAGACAGCACTCAAACCTTGGCCGTTTGTCAAAAAAGTGCTGGCGATGGATGCTTTTGCCCGTTGCTGGGTACAGGAAGAAATGCTTTTCAATGCCATCGGCGACGTTCTTCCTGCTGAGGATGAGGCCGCTTACAAAGTTCTGCAGTCTGTTTGGCGCCGAGGCCGCCAAGCCGCTTATGCCAATTCCATCGAAGCTATGGCCAGGCACCTGCAAAAAGCCCTTTCAGCACATGTTTCATTGCCAACGCCTACACTTAGGGAACGGGCGGTAAGTGTGGGACGGCGTTTAGGGCTCTTTAGAGACGAGCGAGATGTGATTGCCGACGCTCAAGCAGCCATGGCATCTCAAGCCGCTGACAGTTTTTATGCCTTAACGTCCAAACTCATCGCCGACAATGGTCTCTCCGGCACAGGTGTTTCCAAGGAAATCTTCCTGCGCATGAAGACGGACTGGGATTTGGCTGTCTATTCCGTCGATCCGCAAAGTGCGGCACCAGTATTGGAGCAGCTTCCGGAGCCGCGGCAGGGCTTGCGGTTGACCTCTCTGCCGCCGGCCTTACGATGGGACTTTCAACACTGGTTGGCGGGCTCATTGGTGCCGTGAGCGGCATGGGTGCCGCGCATGCTTGGAATCTCCAAAAGAAAAAATCCGGCGCTGAGCTTTTTTGGAGTGAAAAAGCGTTATCCGGATTTCTTCTTGAAACTGTGCTGCTCTATCTCGCAGTAGCGCACTATGGTCGTGGCCGAGGAGATTGGAAGGAAAGTGAATCTCCTGAATTTTGGAAGGATGCAGCGCTTCGCGCTATTCAGGAAGAAAAACTCTCCTTTGAATCGCTTCGTGATTCAGATCCTGACACAGCATTGGGAAATTTGATGCAATCCATTGACCGTATCCTTAAGAGAATTTTTACTGAACTCTACCCATCCGCATAAGCCCACGCATCATGTCTTAATGCTCTTTCCAAGACTGCTTATCAAGAATAGGACCGTCAATAATGAACAGCTGACCGTTGAAGTCGTCCATCTTTGGTGCTCCCTTGAAGAAAGTTCGGCGATGTATATCTTCTCGAGCCGGGCGACCAGCAATGATCTCACCAATATTTTTGTTGCTCGTAAGTTCCTTACTTTCTTTAAATGGATAGTCAGCGTTGAAATCTTTCATTAAAAAGAAAGCCGCTGCGACGCCATCATCCACTCCCAAAAGACGTGACTTAGCTTCAGGGCTGTCAGGTTGACCATGATCGGACGCCAAAATAATTCTGGTGTTGTCGTAGATACCTTGTTCACGCATCCACCCAAACCATTTGGAGAGCGAGCGAAGTGCGCAAACTTCCGTTGCCATATGGTTTTCATTCAAGCCGTCATCGCGAACATGTTGTTTAACGTCTTTTTGCAGGCGGCATTCCCCCAACTCCATCATCCAAGGCCTGTGCGTCATTTCGCTGTCAATGAATTTAAACGTACTCTTCTCTGCATTGACGTTGGAAATATCGGGAAGCTGCTCAAATAGCGCCCAATCTCGCAACGCTCTTAATAAGAGTGTGGAAGACTTGTCGCGCATGAAGTCCGATATCCAACGGCCGTCTCTATAAATCAGGTTCTTCATGCTCCATGGCGTCGCGTTAAAAAAACTGACTGCCAACAGGAAACTGTCAGAACTGCCTTTGCCGACCTCGAGATTGTTTGCTTCGATGTAGCGGTTCAGATAACTATCACCCAGCGAACGGATCGTGAGCGCATCAACCTTGGCATGCTGTTTAAACCGCTGGGGTTCAAGCCAATTACGTTCATAAATTGAGGCTTCCACATCGTTGCCAAGCGTATTGACGAACTCGGCATAGTGACGATTGATCTTTTCGGCCAGCAAATTTTCCGGTTTTTCAGCATTCAATGCTTCCGGTGTACAGCGCAGCCCGCAAAGCATGGAAGCGATGCTTGTGATGGTGTTTCCACCTGTCGCGAGCGTATCGGAATACCACGTGAAACCTCGATAGGCATCCTTAATGTCAGGAAACTCCTCTACGATCTGACGCATGTGCGTGCCAGTAAAGGCATCGAGCATAACGACTACGGTGTTTGGCTTTGTTTTAGAGAATCCGAAAAGACGGTCGTTGAAGTCAGGCAGATCCACCGATTCCGTATGACTCATATCCCGCCATTTGTTTTGACTCTGCCACAAGCTGAAAGTGCCGTTACCAATAGCAGCAACAATGCAGAGCACAAAAAAATTCTGTAGCCATTTTGAACGGCCGGAACGGACAAGAAAAACAAAAAGCGCTCCGACGACACTAAAAACTGCAAAATCGACGGCTAAATTGCGAAATTTGTAGAGCGGTACCGTATCAGCAATTTGGAACGCATCGATTGTGCCTACATTCATCGGTAGCAGGAACGCGTACACAGTAAAGAGTACTGCCAGGAACCCAAAAAGATAGCCGGCAACATTTAACCGCCCCTGGATGCTGAAAAGCTGCCCAATGACCCAAAAGAGAACAGCCCCAATCACAATCCAGCAAAGCGACTTTGCCAAGATATCAGCCGCAGGCGAGAAGATCTCCGGTGCAGTGCAGTACGCCTGAATAGGAAGGTATCCCGCAATGAGGATCACAAGCCAAATGGAAGCCGATGTAAATAGCGTCGCCGGACTCTTCTTCGGATATAAAAATTTCGAGAAGTTGACACGCACGGAAGTGAGTGCGAGCGTCGGAATCAGGAAAAGCAACCCGCCAATCAGTGAGAACTGATGACGATTGTCACCCGCAAAAAACCACTTGAACCAAACCTTAAGGCCATACCAAAGAATGACAGCGACAACGAGAAGCATCACCTTATGATCCCGCCAAAGCCGAAGCCGCACAATCTCGATAATGCAGAGTGCAGCAAGCAAGAGGTAGCCAATGTCGGAAACGGTACTGAAGTGAAGCTTGATCGTTTCGGGCAAAATCGACATTTGATTGCTTGATGCAAATGCCAACAAGGTCGCAAAAAGCCATACGCCGACCAGCAGCCAAGGATAAGCCGCCGGATGCCCCTCGTTGGAATCCGGTCGGCCAATTATCTGCTGGCGCCAAAAGTTCACTCTCGCCATTAAGCTCGCAAAGTTCATGCGATCAAACAAGTCATAAACGATGTTCTTCCCTAATGAGAAGATGTTGTTGCATGTCCAATAAAGGACGAGACCGCTAGCAGCGTCATAGAGCAAAACAAGAAAAACAGCCGCCATACCATAGAGCTGAATCTTGTCCCTGCGAGAAAGATTGTGCGTGTAGACGAGCGCAGAAAAGAGATTGATCACCGTCATAAGGATCGGCATAACGTTGATCGACCAGTTTCCTAACGAGATCATCGCATCGGGTTTCGAAAGATCCGTAAGCCCCAGAAATGAAACGCCCGAAAAAGGCGCAAAATGGCTTAGAAAATGGTAAGCGGCAAAAAAGAAAGGAATTTGAAGGAAAAAACCGATGCTCGAACGCAACGTCAAAAGCGGCGTATACCCCGCCTGACGTTGCATAGTCGAAATCATTGCAAACCGCTCTTGCCCTTTAAAGACCGTCTTAATCATGGCTTCCTTAGCTTCGAAGCGTTTGCGGATAGCGCGCTCTTCTTCTTGCCAAGATTCGGCCTTGATATAAATCGGCAGGATGACGAAGTTGACCACTAGGCTCATCACCACGATAGCCCAGCCCCACACATGGAGACGGTCGTACCCCCAGTAGAGCACCGAATGCATCCAGTATTCGAGCGGTGCAATCAATATGGTGTAGAAGAAATCGAGCATTGCGGGGAACTGCCGCATCAAGCGGCTTCAACAGAGCTGTGAAGGGAAGACTGCAATTGCACGGAGTGTGCTTGAGCAGCAGCAACGAGAGCATCGGCGATAGGGCCGCCGGCATGGCCGAAATTGACGACGTTTTCGTCGCGTACCCTGCGAATCGCTTCTGTTTGAGTAGTAAGGTCACCCAACATTTCTTCAACCATTGTCGGAATTACGGATTCGTTGCCTGCCGGCACGCGACGACCGATTTGGTCGAGTGCTTTCATTTCCCAGGCTTCATGAGGAATTTCCCACGCCTCAAATCCTTCTTTCAAAGGACCGTTCCCCACCGAAATAACCGGCCGCAAGAACACAAAGGCGAAATCGAAGATAACACCTGAAACGTCCGACACCATCAGTGATGCACGCGATAAACTCGAGAAGCCATCGGGATTGCGATCCCACTCGACGTTTTTACAGGTTTGAAGATCCGCCGCAACTCGCTCCATCACCTCTCGGTCAGAAATAAAGCTTTGCGGATGGGGGCGAAGGATAACGTGATAGCCGGCCGATGCCAAAAGCTTCGGCACCAAACTCCCCGTACGCGTCAACAAACCGTTGCGTCCCCAAGTCGGCGCAACCAGTATCGTACGGGGTTCCGGCACACCGACCTGCTCCGCTCGTGCAGCATAGACATCCAAATATGGACATCCGAGAAGCGGTAAATCTTTGCGAGACGTTCCGCGAAGTTCTTCGAGTCTGCGCAGACTTTCTGCCTGTCCCGGTCCCGAACAAAACACCGCATCGTAATAATCAAAACTGTAGAACTTATAGGTGTGTATGTCACCCACTGCATGTACGATGTGAACGTATTTTTTAACGCCCGGGGAACGGCGAATCTGCAGCACATCGATTCCCGGCGTCGTAAGCGCAAATACATCGGCTTCGAGAAAGCTAAGTGCCGTATAAGCAGTATTGCCTTTGCCGATGTACTTCGATCGGACAGTATCATCCAAACCAGCATTGAAAACTGGATCATTTTCATCGCTTGTCAAATAGGTGCACTTCACACCGCGCTGATGTAGCGCTTCCAGCACAGGCTTAAAAGTGAGCCAATAGGATCTGCTCTCAGAATAAAAAACAATGGAATTGTTTTTCAGATCGTCCCTTTTCCCTGTCATACGGAAAAAGAGTGCGCGCATCATGGAAGGCAGTCTCCGGATTACAAAGTAGCCCGTAGAAACCAAACCCATCACGACGGAAAGCAGCATACTCCCCGTCCCGGGATCGAGATAGGCATGAGCATCTATCGGCAGCAACCCTAAAAAGACTGTTGCAACAAGAAAATCAAAGCGTTTTTGCAGCATGCATCAACCGAAGAGTAAGAAGTCTAACCGCCAAGACGGAAGCGAAAATCAAAGTTGACATAGCAGCGCCCTCGGAAATGA
>OAUW01000676.1_pt1 | contig 16774 bp, 7 predicted proteins | sample 1495241 | NCBI WGS metagenome assembly OAUW01 (sample SAMEA2580063, study PRJEB22360) | human gut metagenome | biome: human gut; feature: human-associated habitat; material: faeces | place: Denmark | collected 2008/2010
GCAATCCGCAGGCGTCGGACGATGAGCTCCTCGCGGCTTGCCGCGCGGCGTGCGTGGACGAGTTCCTTGATCGCATCGGCGGGCTGGACGGCGAGTTGGGCCAAGGCGGCGCCGGTGTCTCGGGTGGCCAGAAGCAACGCCTGTGCATCGCGCGCACGCTGCTCAAGCATCCGCGCGTGCTCATTTTTGATGACTCCACCAGCGCGGTCGATATGGCGACCGACGCAAAGATTCGCGAGCACATCGCTCGGATTCCCGATGCGACCGTGCTCATCATCGCCCAGCGCATCGCGAGTGTCATGGATGCCGATCGCATTGTGGTATTGGACGACGGTCGTGTCCACGGCGTGGGCACGCACGAGGAACTGCTAGCGGGCGACAACATATACCAGGAGATTTATGCCTCGCAGATGGAGTTTGCGAGGAACGCGGACGCCGGCGACGGCAGCGACGATGGTTGCGCGAATGATCCGTTTTCCTCCGTCGTATGCGGATCACCCTTGGAAGGGGGTGAGCGCCATGCCTAAGACCGCAGCCCAAGCACGCCCGGCCGACCTCAAGCGCACTGTACGCCGCTTGCTCTCCTACATGGGGCATGCCAAGTTCTCGTTGCTCGCGGTGGGCGTGCTCGCCTCCGTTGCCGCCATCGCGAGCCTCGCCGGCACCTACATGGTGCGCCCCATCGTTAACGGTTTGGCCACGGGCGGGGAGGAACTGCTCGCCAAGCAGGTCATCCTGACGGCGATCATCTACGCTGCGGGCGTGCTCTCGGCCCTGGGCTACTCGCAGATTATGGTGCGCGCGGCCCAACACGTGGTGTCCGATATTCGCCGCGACCTGTTCGCGCACATCCAGACGCTGCCGCTCAGTTATTTTGACAGCACGCGCTCGGGCGACATCATGAGTTTTTTCACCAACGACGTCGACACCGTCTCCGAGGCGCTCAACAACAGCTTTGCCAACGTGATTCAGGCCGCCATTCAGGTTGTGGGCACCACGGCTATGCTCATCATCCTTAACTGGCAGCTCACGATTATCACACTCGTGTGCGATGCGGCCATTGTGCTGTATGCGCGCTACTCGGGCGCGCGCTCTAAGCGTTTCTTTGCCGCCCAGCAGGCATCGCTTGGCGACTTGGACGGATATATCGAAGAAATGGTCTCGGGCCAAAAGGTCATCAAGGTCTTTAACCGTGAGGCAGCGAATGTCGCCGGCTTCACCTGCCGCAACGACGAGCTTCGCCGCACCGGCACCGCCGCCGTGAGCTATGCCAACTCCATGGTGCCCATGACCGTCGTGATTGGCTACGTCAACTATGCCATCGTCGCCGTGGCGGGCGGCATGCTCTGCATCAAGGGGCTCGCCGATGTGGGCGCACTTGCAAGCTACCTGGTCTTTGTGCGCCAGGCCGCCATGCCCATCAACCAGTTTACGCAGCTCGGCAACTTCTTGCTCAACGCGTTGGCCGGTGCCGAGCGCCTGTTTGCGGCTATGGACCTTGAGCCCGAGGTGGACGAGGGCTGCGTGGAGCTGGTGCAGACGGGCGACGCCGCGTGGGCGTGGAAGATTCCCGAGGGCCAGGGCGTGGGCGCGTACGGGCACTTGCATGACGTGGCAGCCGTTGATGAGTCGGGCCGCGCGGTGGCCGCCGACGGCACCGAGCTCACGTGCGGCTTGGTCCCGCTTGCCGGCGACGTGCGCTTCCATGCCGTGGACTTTTCCTACGTGCCGGGCGCCCGCGTGCTCACGGACCTCAACCTGTTTGCCAAGCCGGGGCAAAAGATTGCGTTTGTGGGCTCCACGGGCGCCGGCAAGACGACCATCACCAACCTCATCAACCGCTTCTACGAGGTCGATGACGGCGAGATCACGTATGACGGCATCGACGTCAAGCACATTGCCAAGGCCAGCCTGCGCGGGTCGCTCGGCATTGTGCTGCAGGACACGCACCTGTTTAGCGGCACCATTGCGCAGAACATTCGCTTTGGCAAGCTCGACGCGTCCGACGAGGAGGTGCGCGCCGCCGCCGAGGCCGCCTGCGCGGATTCGTTTATCCGCCGTCTGCCTAGAGGCTACGACACACCGGTCACGGCCGACGGTGCCAACCTGTCGCAGGGCCAGCGCCAGCTGCTCGCCATCGCGCGTGTCGCCGTCGCCGATCCGCCGGTGCTCATCCTGGACGAGGCCACTTCGAGTATCGACACGCGCACCGAAAAGCTCATCGAGCGCGGTATGGACCGCATCATGCGCGGACGCACCACGTTTATGATCGCGCACCGCCTATCCACCGTCCGCGACGCCGATGCCATCATGGTCCTCGAACACGGCCGCATCATCGAGCGCGGCACGCACGAAGAGCTGCTCGCCCAGCACGGCAAGTACTGGCAGCTGGCGCATGGCTTAAAAGAGTTGGATTAACCCGTTCGAGCACGATGCTTTGACCCCTCTGTGCCCCCCATCTCGCCTCAAACCATCACAACATTCGACGCTTTTTGCCAAAATCGGGAAAAGCATCGAATGTTGTGATGGTTTGCGTGCTGTGGATGGGCTTGGAAAGCCGGTCTTGCTCGAAGCGACCTGTCCTGTCGTACGGGTGTCGGCATGATTCTCTCGTGGGGTATTATGTTTTCTGAAGAATAAAACGCCGCGCGAGGGGAGGGCTGCGTGGACGGGCACGTGCAACATGACGGCTTTGGCCGCGATATCAACTACCTGCGCATTGCCGTTACCGACAAGTGCAATTTCCGCTGCATCTATTGCATGCCGGCCGATGGCGTGGCGCCCCGTGCACACGACGAGCTACTCAGTGCCGAGGAAATCGCCCGCTTTGTGCGCTTGGTGGCGGGGGAGGGCATTCGCCGCGTGCGCCTGACGGGCGGCGAGCCGCTGGTCAGCCGCCGTATCATCCCGCTCATTCGCGACATCCGCGCGATTCCGCAGATCGAGGACATTTCGCTCACCACCAATGGCGCCCTGCTGCCCAAGCTGGCACCGCAGCTCAAAGATGCCGGGCTTAACCGCGTCAACATCTCGCTCGATACGCTCGACCCTACGCTCTTTGGAAAGATTACGCGCCTGGGTCGACTCGAGCAGACCATGGCTGGCATCGACGCGGCGCTGACTTGGGGCTTTGAGCCCGTTAAGGTCAACTGCGTTGTGGTGCGCCGGCTCAACCAGGATGTGGCGGCCCTTGCGCGGCTCACGCTCGACCGCCCCATTCACCTGCGCTTTATCGAATACATGCCCATTGGCGACGAACACACGAGCTCGCATTGCACTGTGGACCCGCATGCACCCGCGCTCAATCCCGAGCTGTGGGATGCGAGTGACACCGTGCCGAGCGACGAGTTGCGGGTGCGCATCAATGCCGGGGCCGCCGCGGTGGGTCTGCGCGAGCTCGAGCCGCTCGACATCAACGACGCTCCTGCCGGCGCGGGTCCTGCGCGCTATTGGCACTTTCCGGGCGCGGCGGGAACGGTCGGCTTCATTAGCGCCATGTCCAACCATTTTTGTGCGAATTGCAACCGTCTGCGCCTGACGGCCGATGGCAACGTGCGTCCGTGCTTGTTCAGCGATGCCGAGTATTCGGTGCGTGAGGCGCTGCGCCGTGGTGATGATATGCGGGTACTTTCGATTTGGCGCGATGCCGTCGCCCACAAACCGCAGGAACACGCGATAATTGAGGGCACGCAACGATTTATGTCTCAAATCGGAGGATGATCATATGGCCAAGAGCAGGTACGCCGATGCCACCAAGGCCGCTCGCAGGGCCGCGATGTCTGCCCGTGCGGCCGCGGTGAATGCCGACAACGCCGACGCGTCCGCGCAGCCGACTGCCAGTGCTACTACCGAGCCCGCCCGCGACGCCCGTCGCGACGAGCTGACGCACGTGGACGCCAAGGGCGAGGTGCGCATGGTCGACGTGTCCGACAAGGCCGAGACCCATCGCATCGCCATCGCCGAGGGCACCATCCTCATGCATCCCGAGACGCAGGCCATGGTGCTGCAGGACCGCGCCAAAAAGGGCGATGTGCTTGCCTGTGCGCGCGTGGCGGGCATCATGGCCATCAAACGCACGAGTGACATCATCCCCATGTGCCATCCATTGCTCATTACCAAGAGCAAGTGCGACATTGCGCCCATCGCTCCGGCGGGGACGCCGGCCGAGGACGTGCCCGAGGGCTGGGCGCCGGCGCGCGCAGACGGGCAGGTTGGCTTTCACGTACTGGTCACGGCCGGCGTGACGGGCAAGACGGGTATCGAGATGGAGGCGTTGACCGGCGCGAGTGCCGCGTGCCTAACGATCTATGACATGTGCAAAGCGGTCGATCGCGGCATGGAGATCGTCGACGTGCGTCTGCTGCGCAAGGAGGGCGGCCGCTCGGGCGTGTGGGATCGTGCCGAGCGTCAGGTTGCTGCTGTTGAGGCTGCCGGTGCCGCGCCCGCTGCCATCGCGCCCGCAGCTCCGGCACCGGCCGTCCCCGCGATCGCGTTTATCGGCTACCAAAACTCGGGCAAGACCACGCTTGTCGAGAAGGTTATCGCCGAGCTCACACGCCGCGGCCTGCGCGTGGGCTCGCTCAAGCATCATGGGCATCACGGCTTTGATATCGATGTGCCCGCTAAGGACACCTGGCGCCATCACCAGGCCGGCTCCAAGCACGTGGGCCTCATTTGCGCCACGCGCTGGGCGGAATACGCCGACACGCGCGAGGAGGACGAGATGCCCGCGCGCGAGCTGCTGTTGCGCTACAACGATGTCGACGTGGTGATCATCGAGGGCTACAAGACCGAGGGCTTCGACAACATAGTGGTGGCGCGCTCGGGTGTCGACCGTCTGCGCGGCAAGAGCTCGCTCGACCTGGTCGATGGCCACACGCTGGCCCTTGCCTGCAACGAGGCCCTGGCACGTCAGGCCTTCGACGCCGGCTTTGCGACCCGAGCCATCAACATCAACGACGCCCGGGCCATCTGCGACCTTATTCAAGATTATCTGGCCTAAAACCAGCCAAAAAAGACAGGTTAATTTGGCAGGTTTTATCTGGGCAAACGTCATTTCCACCACAAAGGGGCCAGGCACCTTTGTGGTGGTTTTTGCTTTGGTAGATGTGTGGGGCATGCCTTACAATCTACCAAGTAGTTCATGACGGGCGAAAAACGGAGAGAAGGGGCTTGATGCGTCCTTAATGTTTCATGCGGATAGATTGATTTGACAGACGGTGGCGAATGCCCGCCGTCCGCATTCGTATGAAACAAGGAGTCTCCATGCTCGCCTCTCTTTTCTCAAAGCCTCAATCATCGCTGTCCGCGCAGGCTAAGCACCTGGTGGCAATGCGCTTCCTCATATATACCGGCTTTCAGACCAGCTACTTCATCGGTGTCATCGGAACGCTCACCTATGCAGACGATGCCTCGGTTGTGGCGACATCGCTGGCCGTCCTTTTTATGAACGTATTCGTGATCTTGGGATCCTTTGCGGGTGGCGCGGCGCTCGACGCCTGGGGCCCGTGTCGGCATTTCCGGGCGAGCATCGTCGGCACGCTGACAACCGGCGCGGCGATTATCGCCTTTGGCAGCGCGACCGGCATCGTCCTGCTCGGTGCGGCGCTCTTGGGCTTTGTGATGGGGTTTGCCCAGCCCATCGCCACATCCTATCCGGCTTACCTCACTGACGATCCTGTCGAGCTCAAAGACATCAACTCCGCCATCGCCATGCTCTCAAACGTGAGCATCATCGTTGGCCCCACACTGGGCGGCTTTGTCGCGGCGGCCGCGTCGTCGCGCGCGGTGTTCGTGCTCATGATGATCTTTACCGTACTGGCGCTCGTCGCCGGTTGGGGCTTTAGGCCGCAAGGAGGTCGCGTCGCCGGGTATGCGGATGCCGATTCGGCAGAGGAAGGGGAGCGTGCGGGACAAAGCTCCAACCCTAGCACGTCCGCCTGCGCAACCTCCGCGACCAGCATCAAGACAGTCTTCACCAACAGCGTCCTCGCGCTACTTTTCTGCATCATCTTCCTCTCGAACTTTGGCTATGGAGCTTTCGATCCGCTGGAGTCGTTCTTCTACCGCGATGTTCTGCATGTCGGTGTTGAGTGGATGGGCTGGCTCTCGTCGGCCAGCGGTGTGGGCGCGGTGCTGGGCGCCGTTATTGCGCTCCGTTTGCCGCCGCATCTGATCAACCTTAAAACGCTGCTCGCGGCGCTTATGTCCGTGGGCCTGGGAAGCCTGCTCTACGTGGGAACAACGTATGTGGGCGTGGCGCTCATTGGCCAGATTGCCCTGGGCGTGGCCTGGGGCGTCGTCAACCCGCTCCACAACACGATCGTGCAAACGACGGCCCCGCTCGAGCAGCTCGGTCGCGTGAACTCGGTCATGGGTTTTGGCAACATGTTCGCCGGCGTGGCCCCGCTGGCGATTGCCCCGTGGCTGGCGGCGACGTTTGGCGTGCAGCAGACGCTCGTTGGTGCGGGCATGGTCGTGACGGCGGTTCCCGCGGCGTTGCTGCTGTTTGAACGCCGACATTTTGATCGTGCCGCAAGGCAGTAAAAACCATCACAGCATTCGATGAAAATCGCGATTTTGCCGAAAAACGTCGAATGTTGTGATGGTTTGCGCTCCGGCCAGGCCACCCTTCGGGTTCGGCCACCACAAAGGGGCCAGGCACCTTTGTGGTGGTTTTTGCTTTGACGGGCCGCGCCTGCGCCTTGGTATACCATTTACACCATTTCCGACTACATTCAGCACCGACGTGCTACCCAGAAAGGCCCCCATGGACACCACCTTCAGCCACATCAAAGCCGTGTTCTGCGATATCGACGGCACGCTGCTCACGAGCCAGCATACGGTGTCCCCGCGCACCGTGGCGGCGATCCGCGCCCTGCGCGAGCGCGGCGTACTCTTTGGCCTGTGCACCGGGCGCGACGCCCAAGCGACCGAGGCCATGTACGAGCTCTGGGGCATCGAAGGCCTGGTAGACGTGATGGTGGGCTGCGGTGGCGCCGAGGTCATCGACCGCGCGCATGACATCAACGAGCTGAGTTATCCGCTGCCGGGCGAGACCATCGCGCGCATTTGCAAGCACATGGCGGACCTTCCAGCAACGCCCGTCTGCCCCCGAGACGGCGTGTTCTACGTGCCCGAGAGCAATGCGTGCGTCGAGCACCTGTCGCGCGTCGACGGCGTGCCCTACCAGGTGGTCGATTTTGCCGAGTTTTTGCGCGAGCCGCAGCCCAAGGTGATGTTTACCATGGCGCCCGAGGTAATGCCGCGGGTGATTGAGCGGGCGTCGACGTTTGCCGATAACACTGTTAAGGCGGCGGCTCTGCAGACCACGCAGCGGCTCTACGAGTTCATGGATCCGCGCGTGTCTAAGTCGCGCGGCCTTGTGCGCGTGGCGGAGCTCAACGGCATGGAGCTCCAGAACATCTGCGTGTTTGGCGATGCCGATAACGACACCTGCATGGTGGCCGACGCCGGCGTGGGCGTGGCCATGGCAAACGGCAGCGACGCCACCTGTGCCGCCGCCGACTTTGTAACCGCGAGCAACGACAAAGACGGCATCGCGATCTTTATCGAGGAGCATCTGCTGTAGCGCCGGGGGAGAACCGCCACAATGGGGATAGGCGCCTTTGCGGTGGCCTCAGGCGATTTGGGCGAGTTGATGCCTGCAATCTGCGCGCAAATACCAATATGGTTGTCTGAACATTACGCTTCTGACTACCGATGAGTTAAAGATATTCTCATCAGTTTGGTAGGGTATTTCTCCCGGTAAATGACCTACAGCTCATGGTCAATTTTCGACTGTTTACAGGATGTTTACTCTTGAGCAAAATGTTGTGCAAATAAATCTAATGCCATTAAAAAATGATGGGCAACTAAATTACCAGTAGAAACAAAAAATAGATAACGAATAAACGAAGATAAATCTGAGCAATTGTCAAGAGAATTGACGATTCGCTACAAAACTATCGGTTTATTTGCCCAGATGTTCAAACAATCGTTACAATATTCATTACTAAGCGTGCGCAATTACAGATTGCGCTGATACGTTTGATAGGGAAAGAGCAAGATCGCGGTCTCTTGGGGAGGAGACATCGATGAAAGCGAATTCAACAAATCTAAGCAGAGTAAGAAAAGCGACGCGCCGTGTACTGGCAGGCGTTTTGTGCGGAGCCTCCGTGTTGAGCCTGGTACTGTCGCTCGTCATGCCTCCAATCTCGCAGGCCATTGCCAACGATGATCAGACGGGCGCGGCCGTGGAGACCGTTGCAGACAAGAACGCCGGTGCAGGCGAGAACGTTTTGGGCGAGGAAGCCGGTGCGGACAATTCCACGGGCAAAGACGCCGAAAACCAGAATAACGGCGACGTCGAGAATGACGCGAACGACGACGTCGAGAATGGGGCGAACGAGGATACCGTTGCAGCAGACTCGACAGCCGATGACGCGGAGGCCGAGGGCGCCGCGCCGCCTGCGGATGATGATGCTAACGACGAGGGCACGATCGCACTTGCTGCAGAGAATGGATCGACTCATGAAATCAGTAGTGGAGCTGAACTCAGCTCGAAGCTTTCTGAAAAGGGATTTCGCGATAATGAGGGCCGGGCTACTTTTACGCTTGTTAAAAATATTGAATGCAGCGATGAGATTAGTCTTGAACAAACTGACGATAACCCCATCAATATCACCCTTAATCTAAACGGTAATAAGATCAAGTGCTTGAACACCAACAAGCCGTTATTCAATGTTGCTGGCGGCGCAACACTTACAATTATGGATTCCAAGCAGGAGAGTGAGAAGGTCAGCGAGGGCCAGCCGCTGACTGATCAGGGGCAGAGCCTGAATGCCGATAAATATAACAAGTATGCCGCCAATTATGGCAAGAATGCCAATCTGACTTACGATAAAGATAACATTCCATCTAATCTCACCTACTACGTGACCGAATCGTCCCCGAACGAAACAGGCACAACCGAGACACTTGTCAAACATGATGTTGAGATTAAAGGCGCCATCGTGGCGTGCGGCGGCAAAACAAATCTAAAGCTCATCAATCTGTATAACAGAAACGGCAAGGGCGGCACGTTTAACCTTGTGAGCGGCGTGATTACGCAAAAACAAGACGGCAGCGTTAGCAGCTTGGTCTATGCCGAGGGCGGCTCTATCGTCAACATGGGCGGCGGCTACGTGTGTGGTGCTTCTAGCTCGGGCGCGGGCGCGGGCATTATGGTGTCCAACGCGAGTGGCGGCGTTTCGACCCTTAATTTGACCGGTGGCGTAGTTGCCGGCAACAGTGCTCCAAATGGCGGCGGTGCGTATGCTGAAGGTTCCACGGTCACCATAGCTGGTGGCGTAATCTCCGGCAACAGCACGCTTGCTTCTGGTGCCGGTCTCGGCGGCGGCATCATGGCTTCAGGCGGTAAAGTTACCGTTTCTGGTGGCTATATCACGAATAATAGAATGGCTAAATTCTGCAATATAGAGGGTTCGGGTTGCCACGGTGGAGCTGGGCTTGCTGCCAATAACGGCGCCCATGTTACCATTTCCGGTGGCCAGATTACTGGCAACTATTCCGAGGAAGCCGGCGGCGGCGTTTACGTTACCAATTTTAATCGAGGAGATATGGCAAGGCTCGACATTACGGGAGGATATATTGCCTCTAACGTGAGCTTCCGATCTGAGGGTGCTGGCATTCGAGTGGGCCAGAAGGTTGACGCGATGATTGGCGACATTCGAGACAACAACGGCACTCCAGGCAGCAAAGTTTACATCACTAACAACTGCTGCATGTCTCGCTTTGACTGGGGCGGCGGCGGCATCTTTGTTCAGGGTGATTCGAAAAACGCGAATAACGCAGGCAGGCTGTTTGTATACAACTCGTATATAAGCAGTAATACCGCTGGCGGCTATGGCGGTGGCGTTGCAGTCTGCCCGACGGGCAAGACGTTGGTAACGAACACTAAGGGCACGGCAATCTTTGGCAATTCGTCTGCTGGCAATGATCATAATTTCAAAGAATACAAACGGGAAGATGGCAGTGGTAATGATGGTACGCCCCATCTTTCAGGTGGTGGTATTGCTGATACTAAAAAGACTGAAGATAGAGAGGCATACGGCTCACCCGATTTCCGCAAGTACGGTCATGCCGATTTCTTCCTCGCAGCGCGGGAAAACAAAACGCCGGTCGCAGTGGTAAGCGGCAAGATGCTTGGCGATATAGACGCCAAGTATTCGGGAAGCATTGAGCTAAAGGGTCCCATTACCATCCCCGCCAACGGTGTTGCTCAGGTAAAAAATAGCATCGGTCTGACTTCGGGTGTTATCGCCAAGGATAAAGCGGTGACTGACTTAGTACAGGGTAAAGTACCGGGTACTAAAGTGACAACTTTCATCACGGGCAACTATTCTTGGGACCATGGTGGCGGCATCATGTCGAATGGCAACTTGTACTTGGGTCAGCCAGCAGACACGTATGTCTATCCGAGCCTTAAGCTGAAGGCGACCAAGGAGTTGACCGGCCGCAACCTCAAAGCTGGGGAGTTCACCTTTACGGTTTATCGCAAGGACTCGGATGCTGCGAAGGCGCCTTCTTGGGACGATAATGGTAATTTCAGCACTGGTAACTGCGAGCCTGTCAAATCTGTCCCGAATAGCGCTGACGGCAACATCGCCTTTGACCTTAGCGAGAAGCTTAGCAAGCAGCTTAGCGATCAGTTTAAAGCGAGTGGTACTGGCGAAACTACAGACTACGACATTACATACTACATGGTCGAAAATGCGGGCGATAAACTTGGTGTCAAATACGATCATGCTGTATACGAGATTAAGGTGAAAGTCAAATGCACGCCGACTGAACTTATGTCTGTTCCGATACAGGGAAAGCCGAATGAGACTAAAAAACTTATGGTCTATAACTTCACGATTGATAGGGTGGACGTGACTAAGATTCCTGGGGGTTCAGCTGACTCTCCGTACACTGCGCCAGTAAATCCTGATGCTGACGGCTATTATTCGATTGCCAACTCCGATGGATCAAAGACCTTCACCAACACGTACACCTCCAGCGGCTCTTGGAAACCTCAGGTGACCAAGAAGGTCGATGGCGGCGAGATGAAGAAGTTCAAGTTTGAACTTGCGAACGACGAGAACTTCACCAATCCGGAAACGGGAACAGTCGATCCGTCGAAAGCTACACCCGACGAAAACAAGACTGCGCCGGTCGAATTCGTGACGAAGGACTATCTGCTCAAGGACCTTGAAAATGGATCTAAGACCTTCGCGTATTATGTGCGCGAGCAGGACGAAAGCACGACCTATCCGCATTACAAGTTCGATCAGTCGGTCTATCGATTTGATGTCACGATGACGGATCAGAAAGATGGCACGATTACTGCCACGAAGGTGACCTACACCCAGATCAAGGATGCTGACGGTAATGCCATCGACGAAGGCAAGCAGACTCCCGTGAATTACAACGATGGATCCGATACTACCAAGCCCAAGTCCATCCCCACCTTCACCAACACCTACTCAACCTCTTTGCCCCTTTCTGGTATGTCGGGCGTCACTCTGACGTACCTTGCCGGCGCGGCGGTGCTTTGCGCTGCTGCGGCCTGGATGCACATTCGTCGCAAGGCGAATGCGAAGGGAGGTAAGCGTCGTGAATAAGAAAGTTTGCTCCTTCCCGATCTTGTTTGCGCTGCTTGCCCTCCTGATCGGCACCTGCGCGGTTGTGTTCCCCGCTTCCGCGCAGGCTGCGCCGACCTCGATCGGTTCCATCACGGTGAGCGGCACCGTGGCGCGCAGCTACGACGCCTACCAGATCTTTAGCGCCAACGTCGTCGACGGCGACAGCGACGCCAAGATCGCCACCGACCTCGCCTGGGCAAGCGACGCCGTGCGCGACGCCGCACTGCCTGTGCTGCACAGCGCCAGCATGCCCAATTCCCAGACCACCGCGCAGGAAGCTGCCGAGTGGCTCAACACCGATTCCCACCTTACGAGCGCGCTGAGCGCACAGCTCGCTCGTTCCCTCCAGAGCTCTGGCGCCGTGCCCGTGGCCCTTAACGCGGGCACGACGGCCGAGCTGCCCTGCGGCTACTGGTTCATCGTCGCCGACGACGCCATCGCCCAGGGCGAGGCCGGCACCGCGCCGATCATGGCCCTGGTCGGCGGCAGCGCCGTCACCGTCAAGCCCAAGGCGGCGACGCCCAAGGTGGTCAAGCATGTGCTGGAGGACAGCGCCGCCGCATGGCAGAAGGCCGCCGACGCCACGGTCGCCGACGACCTGTACTGGCGCCTCTCGGCCACGGTCCCGGCCGGGCTCACGGCCTACGACGCCTATACGGTGCAGTTCGTCGACACCATGGGCGCGGGGCTTGACCCCTCCAAGGTGGCCGCGAGCATGCGCGTGTACGTGGCGGCGGGCGCGGACGGCGGCTTCGACGCCGTCTCGGCCGGCAGGGACGGCCGCGCCGGCACCGAACCCGCGCAGGGCTGGACCGACATCACGGCCCAGTGCGCCACCAAGGTAGCGGCGGACGGCAAGAGCTTCACCGTGCGCCCCGGCGACCTGATCGCCGCGCTCGGCGGGGCCGACGCCTGCACCGCTGGCGCCCGCGTGGTCGCCGTGTACAACGCGCCGCTCAACAGCGCATGCAACCACGGCATCGCGAAGGGCAACCCCAACGAGGTCTACCTGCGCTACCCGCGCTCTCCCTTTGCCGACCAGTCCGGCGACGCCGGCTTCACCCACACGCCGAGCGACGATGCGTGCGCCTACACCTGGGATCTCGCGCTCACCAAGCGCGGCAGCGACGGCGACAAGCCGCTTGCCGGGGCGGTCCTGAGCATCGCCGACGACCGCAGTCGCACGCTGGCGGCCGACGGCACGTGGGATGCGGAGGGCAAGGCCACCGTCACCACGGGCGAGGACGGCCGCGTGACCGTCTCGGGCGTGGACTCGGGCAAGCTGGAGGTCCGCGAGCTCAAGGCGCCCAAGGGCTACGCCGCCTTTGAGGGCACGCGCTCCGTGACGGTCAAGGCCGAGGGCCTGGACGTCGACCAGGTGGCCGCCGCCAAGCCCAAGCTCACCATCACGGGCGAGTCGCCCCTGCGCGCCGACAGTGCGGACGGGTCGACGGGCAGCCTGGAGGCGTCGCTCATCAACACGCCCACCGGCACACCCCCTAGCATTACCACCGGAGGCTTTATGCCCTCGACTGGCGATATGGCAATGTACGCCGCGGCCGCCGCAGCGGTCGCCGGAGCCGCGCTCATCGTGGTCGCGCTCCTGGTCAAGCGGGGAGGTGGCAGCCATAAAGAGTAGCTGGCAGCCCCACAGAGAGCGGGGCGAGACGTAGCGAAGTAGATGCTAAGATACAGACAGATGATGACCGATCGAATGGGAATCAAACGAAAAACGGAAGAAAAGAAGATGAGCATGAGCAAGAACATCGCACGCCTGGCAGTAACCGCCGGCCTCACGGCGGCGTTGAGCTTCGGCGGCGTGATGGCGCCGGTCACGATGGCGTTTGCCGCGGGGGACGACAATACGATCACCATCAATCAGGTCGATAAAAACGCAACCACCAAGTTCAATGCGTACCAGATTTTCAAGGCTACGGTGACCGACACTGAAAACCGCAAGACCGCTCAGAACATCACGTGGGCGAACAAAGAGCTTGGAGAGACGGTCGTCAGCGCCATCAAGTCGACGTGGACTGACTATAACAACTTGGCGGATGATGAGAAGCTTTCCGATAGTCCCACGCCCCAGGAAGTCGCCGACTTCCTCGTGGCGCATGCGGGTCACACTACTGCGGGATCAACATCGACTGATGGAACGCGAATCGCTACTGGCAACATCCTCTACGCAGTTGCGAACGCCGTAAAGGATAAGGCTCCGACCGATTCTAATATCACAGCCGGACAGCCCTGGAGTGCTACCGCCGGTTCTGGCTACTACCTGTTTGTGACCAGCGAGCTCGATCCGACCAAGCCGAACACCGGCACCTCTCCGATTTTCGCTATCGTGGGTGGTAAGCCCGTAACGGTCACCGAGAAGACCAGCATCCCCACGGTCGAGAAAAAGATCCTCGATGATTCCAAGGTGACGAGCGGTGCCATTACTGGGGTGGCAGAGGCCAATTGGAAGGACGCTGCCGACTCCCAGATTGGTCAGGAAGTGAACTATAGGCTTACCGGTACGATTGCAGATAACTACGCCAGCTATGACTCTTATTCCTATAAGTTTAAGGATACGCTGGAGAAGGGTCTTGACTACGTTGATGACTCGCTTAGCGTTTATGCACTGAACGGTGATGAATATACCGAGATTGCTTCGACTAGCTACAGTGTGACTAAACCCTCTGGTTCCAGTCGTGACCTGGTAGTCGATTTTAGTAAGGGCGAAAACGGTCTGAAGTCGGCCACCACGAGAAATGGCGGAACGCTCACGATCAATGCCGAAACTAAGATTGTTGTCTTCTACAAGGCGAAGCTCAACGCAAGCGCAGTTATTGCAGGGGCCAACAGCCACCTGAATGGCAACTCCAACACCGTTACGCTCGAGTATTCCAACAATCCCATGTCCGAAGGCACCGGCACCTCGGCACCCGACACGGTCGAGGACTACACCTACGGCTTCAAGATCAACAAGGTTGATTTGGGTACCGAAGCGCCTCTCAAGGATGCTGAATTTACCATTACGACCAAGGGCGACGAGGGGAATGCGGTAGAGAAATATGTCGCAAAGGATGGCGCGTTGAGCGATAGTGAGGTCGTTCTTAAAACGGGTGATGATGGCGCTATTCGCCTTACCGGCCTCGATGCCGGCACCTATACCGTAACCGAGAAAAAAGCCCCCAATGGCTATACCGCGGTCTCGTCTTTCGATTTCACGATTACGCCGACAATTAAAGAAGAGGGTCAAGTCTACAAGCTGACAAATCTTGAGGGTGCGCTTGATAACAAGGGCCAAAACGGCAAGGTCATTGCTGGCCTCAATGATACAAGTGATGGAAAGGTCGGAGATAATAACCTCGATTTCAAAGAGGGCACCCTCACCAACACCGACGGCACCTTCAACATCACCGTTGGCAACACCAAGCAGATCGGCCTTCCCCTCACCGGTCTTAACGGTGTGACCTTCACTTGGATCGCTGGTGGCGCGGTGCTGTGCATCGGTGTGGCGCACCTCATCCGCAGCCGTAAGCAGGCTGAGGAGTCCGAGCAGGAGTAACGCTCACTCACCCATCCCTTTGGCAGGTGGGATGTGATGGCCATGAGACTTGCGGACACTTTTCTCGTCCATCCATGTTCTTGCTTTGCCATTCTCTTTTCGGGGCAGACTCTACGCTGGAGCCTGCCCCGTTCTTTTTTGGACAACACAGGCAGCCTCCACCGTCCGATGCGGACTCATCCGTCATCGCGTTTCTTGACTCGTATGAGGTTCGGTTTAAGGTCCGTAGGCGCACGCGCGGTGCGGACGGTAGAAGGCATTTGCGCCGCAACAAGCGCAAATAAGAATGCCCGGGGTTCGGAGCCCGGGCATTTAACAAAACCAGAAAACTAGGCCGCCCGCGCTCTCGTACACTTACGCGGGGTGCGTCGTTTTCTATTGACATTGTATCCCGAATCGCCCCGCCGATCCGGGGCATTTTGAAAACGCAAACACGTCGGGCAAACCCGGACAATGCGGCCAGGCTCCGCTGGGCGAGGAACCGTGTGTGTAACTATCGAACAAATGTTTGTCAAAATCGCGTTTACCAGCTGTGGGTGCATGTACTCGCGCTAAAATGGCTTTGCGACGCATTCCGTGCGCGGGCGGCCGACGACTCGATCGGAGGTCCCCAAATGCTGAAATTCCTTAACGCGCTCGCCGCCCTCGCGGCGGTGGGCTCGTTCGTCATCGCGTTTCTTGACTCGTATGAGGTTCGGTTTAAGGTCCGTAGGCGCACGCGCGGTGCGGACGGTAGAAGGCATTTGCGCCGCAACAAGCGCAAATAAGAATGCCCGGGGTTCGGAGCCCGGGCATTTAACAACGTCGGAAACTGGTCGCCCGCGCTCCTAAGTACTTACGCGGGGTGCGTCGTTTCCTGTAGCTATTGTATCCCGAATCACCCCGCCGATTCGGGACATTTTGGAAACTCAAATGTAGGCCCATACTCGCACTGCGCAATGCTGCTAGGCTGCGTTGTCCGGCGTGGAAGCTCGCTAATCGGCTATTATTTGTTTAGACAACTTGAGTTGTAGAGGAGTGACCGGCGATGGTGCAGGGCGCCAAACATATGAAGAGCAATAACGCCGCGGCCAACGGTGGCTCAAGCCCTCAGCCCAAACCTCAACCAAAGTCCAAACGCCGTCGCAAGCGACTGCCGCGCTGGGCCGATCGGCTCATCACCATCGTTATCATCCTTATTGGCGTGGGCCTTATGACCTGGCCGTGGATCTTGGACCGGCTCGAGGCCTCGGGCGTGTTCAACCAGATCAGCACGGTTTCCAGCACCGTGGACGCGCTGTCTGCCGAGGAGCGCGAGCACATCCTGCTCCAGGCTCGCTCCTTTAATGAGCAGCTGGCGGGCGAGGCCACCGAGCTCCCCGCCGACCAGATCGAGCCCTACGCCCAGCAGCTCATCTTTGACCGCGACCCCATGATGAGCTGGGTCGAGATTCCCTCCATCGACGTGAGCATGCCCATCTACCACGGCACGAGCGAAGAAGTCCTTATGGCGGGGGGGGGGCGCCCCGGGGGGGAGCGGCCGGCTTCACGCCGT
>OAUW01000680.1_pt1 | contig 16695 bp, 16 predicted proteins | sample 1495241 | NCBI WGS metagenome assembly OAUW01 (sample SAMEA2580063, study PRJEB22360) | human gut metagenome | biome: human gut; feature: human-associated habitat; material: faeces | place: Denmark | collected 2008/2010
TTTGGTGAAATCGCTGAACGTTATAGTGAACGTCAAGGTGGTTACACTCGTATTCTTAAAGTAGGCCCTCGTCGTGGTGACGGCGCTGAATCAGTAATTATTGAATTAGTTTAATCTAATTTTAAGACACAAGTTATAACTTAGTTGTCTAACCTTAATAAATACACATTTACTACTTATATATAAAGCAAATGAGTGCAACGATAATGTTTGCCACATACAAATATTGTCTAGCTCAGAGTACCCCATCCAACTAAATAATTATTTAAGCGTGAACTCAACATTTGATGGGGTGCGCGCTTTTTTATTTAAGCTATAGTTAATAACACTATAGCTTTTTTTATAATTCATATTACAAATGATTAAATTATACATATCTGATATACAGTCAATTTGAATTATTGTAGAATGTTTAGTGATATAAAAATATTAGGAGTGGTTGATGTGAATGGGTCAAATCCTATCATTGAATTTAAAGATGTATCATTTCAATATCAAAGTGACGCTGCTTTCACATTAAATCGCGTTTCATTCTCAATACCAGCTGGACAATGGACTTCTATTGTAGGTCACAATGGTTCAGGAAAATCTACTATTGCTAAACTTATGGTAGGTATAGAAGAACCAAGTGAAGGACAAATTCTATTTCAAAATCTACCAGTAGACTCTCAAAATAAGCGAGAAGTGAGGAAACATATCGGAATTGTTTTTCAAAACCCCGATAATCAATTTGTAGGTTCTATAGTTAAATTTGATGTTGCTTTTGGTCTTGAAAACCAACTTGTTCCTTATAAAGAAATGGTATCTAAAGTTAATCAAGTATTAACTGAAGTAGATATGATAAATAAAGCCGATGATGAACCCCATTCACTTTCAGGAGGGCAGAAACAACGTGTTGCCATTGCTGGGGTACTTGCACTTAATCCTGATGTGCTGATTTTAGATGAAGCGACAACGATGCTAGATCCTCATGGAAAGTCATCTTTACTTAACCTTGTAAATGAAGTTAAAGTAAATAATCATGTTACAATTATTTCAATCACTCATGATTTAGATGAAGCAATGCATGCTGATCAAATCATTGTATTGAATAAAGGAACTGTTTTTAAACAAGGAACACCTCAAGATATTTTTAAGTGCGAAGATGCACTAATATCGGTTGGATTGGACTTACCATTTCCTTTGAAAATGAATCGACTTTTAGGTTTTGATTCAACTTATGTAACTTATGAAGGGTTGATTAAAAAATTATGAGTATACAATTTAATCAAGTGAGTTATATTTATCAACAAGGGACACCTTATGAATTTGAAGCTATTAAAAACGTTTCACTAACTCTTGAACAGGGCAAGTATTATGCAATTATTGGTCAAACTGGAAGCGGGAAATCCACTCTGATTCAACATTTGAATGCTTTATTAAAGCCCACTACAGGTTCAGTCAACATTAATGGTTTAGAAGTTACAAATAAAACTAAAGACAAGCACTTACGTCACATAAGAAAAGAAGTAGGTATAGTATTTCAATTTCCAGAATCCCAATTATTTGAAGATAGTGTTGAAAAAGAAATTGAGTTTGGACCTAAAAATTTTAATATGAACCTAAAAAATGTTAAAGATAAAGCATTTCAACTTCTTCTTGAATTAGGCTTTTCAAGAAATGTGATGTCATCCTCTCCATTTCAAATGTCGGGAGGACAAATGAGAAAAATAGCCATTGTTTCCATTTTGGCTATGGATCCACAAGTAATTATTCTAGATGAACCGACTGCTGGGTTAGACCCGAATAGTAAACACCAAGTCATGTCTTTAATAAAGAAAATACAAATAGAAGAAAATAAAACGATTATTCTTGTTTCACATGATATGGATGATGTAGCACGTTATTCCGATGAAGTTGTAGTAATGAATAAAGGGACGATAGTAGAAAAATCAAATCCTAGAAATTTATTTAATCAAAAAACGCAATTATTAAAGTGGCATATAGAGTTGCCTAAAGTAGTGAAATTACAGAAAGATATCGAAAAAAAATATAATATGTTATTTCCAAAGCTTGCCACGAATGAAGAAGAGTTTGTGAAGTTGTATAAGGAGTGGCATCATGAAAAATAAATTAATCATTGGACGATATCTTCCTATGCAATCAATTATTCATCAGCTTGATCCTAGAGCTAAGTTAATATTTGTCTTTTTCTTTATTCTTTTAATTTTTTTCTGTCATTCACTAGGTACATATGCATGGTTGTTTCTTTTTATAATATTATTTATTAAGTTAGCACGTATTCCTTTTTGGTTTTTAATTAAAGGATTAACACCTATCTTCTTCTTCTTGGTTTTCACTTTTTTTATGCATGTGTTATTTACTAATGGAGGTATCGTATTATTTCAATGGAAATTTATCACTATTGAATCAAATGGTGTTATGGAAGGAATTTATATATCACTAAGATTGATTTTTATAGTTATGATTGCAACAATCATGACACTTTCGACTAGTCCGATTGATTTAACAGATGCTTTTGAAAAATTATTTGCACCTCTTAAAGTGATTAAAGTACCAGTGCATCAATTAAGTATGATGATGTCTATTGCTCTAAGGTTTATACCAACGTTAATGGACGAATTAGAAAAAATTATACTTGCTCAAAAATCTAGAGGATCAGAAATAAGTTCAGGAAATTTAATAACACGAATTAGAGCTTTTATACCCATCATGATTCCATTATTTATTTCAGCCTTTCAAAGAGCAGAAGAACTAGCTATAGCAATGGAAGTCAGAGGTTATGATATAAACATCAAACGAACAAGCTATAGGTTATTACATTGGCAATATAAAGACACATTAACAGTCTTACTTTTAATACCTATCGCTACTATATTATTTATTTTAAAATTTTCAGGAGTGTAAATATTGCGTATATTAGTTGAAATTGCTTATCAAGGTAACCAATTTTTAGGTTTTCAAATTCAGCAACAAGGACGAACTGTTCAACAACAATTTGAAAAGATTCTTAAACGAATGCATAAACATCATGTACGAATTCATCCCTCAAGCAGAACAGACAGGGGTGTGCATGCGTATCAGCAATTCTTTCATTTCGATACCGAATTGAATATTGATAACAAACAATGGCAATATGCGATGAATCGAGCTTTACCAGATGATATTTACGTTAAAAATGTACGAAATGTCGACGAGTATTTTCATTGTCGTTATGACTGCGTAGGCAAACGCTATCGTTACAAAGTTTATCAAGGTAATCATCGAAATCCTTTTAAGAGTGGTACTGAAACTTTTGTTTATGAAACATTAGACTATGATAAAATGAACAAAGCTGCTCAAGAATTTATAGGTACACATGATTTTACCGGTTTTTGTTCACAGAAAACAGAAGTTGAAAGCAAAGTAAGAACACTCTATCAGAGTGAAATTGTTGCTACTAAAAAGGGATTTGATTATGTCGTAACAGGTTCTGGATTTCTTTATAATATGGTCCGTGTATTGGTAGCTTTCTTAATTGAAGTAGGAAAAGGAAAGCGTGAACCTAATGACGTCCCTAAGCTCTTAGAGGACAAAAATAGAAATAATGTGCCTCTCACAGCTCCACCTGACGGATTATATTTAGAAAAGATTTATTTAAGCCCAGAAGAATTGATACAAGAATATGGGAAAGATATAAAAATACACTACAAAAAATCGTTGGAAAAACACTAATTGTCATTGACAAAAGTACTGTGAAATTATATGATTATTAACGGTATTGTTTTATATCACCCCACGATAAGCCCCGGAAACTTATTGTGTTACAAGATATATAAGCAAAGCAGAACAACAGTTAATGAAATAAATGAAATCTTACGCTTTTAAATCGTAACAATAATGATAGTTGTTAGTGCAATAAACATAGGTTCGAATGTGATTTATTCGTACTGCAATTAATGAACGAAGCATTTATTTTTAGGAGGACAATTATTATGCGTCAAACATTTATGGCAAATGAATCAAACATTGAGCGCAAATGGTATGTTATTGATGCTGAAGGCCAAACATTAGGTCGTTTATCATCAGAAGTAGCTGCTATATTACGCGGTAAAAATAAAGTAACTTATACACCACATGTTGATACTGGTGATTATGTAATTATCATTAATGCATCTAAAATTGAATTCACTGGTAACAAAGAACAAGACAAAATGTACCACCGTCATTCAAATCACCCAGGCGGTTTAAAATCAATCTCTGCTGGTGAATTAAAAAGAACAAATCCTGAACGTTTATTAGAAACTTCAATTAAAGGTATGTTACCAAGTACACGCTTAGGTGAAAAACAAGGTAAAAAATTATTTGTATATGGTGGCGCTGAACATCCACACGCTGCACAACAACCAGAAAACTACGAGTTACGTGGTTAATTAGAAGGAGGAAATTACATTGGCACAAGTTGAATATAGAGGCACAGGCCGTCGTAAAAACTCAGTAGCACGTGTACGTTTAGTACCTGGCGAAGGTAACATTACTGTTAACGAACGTGATGTACGTGACTACTTACCATTCGAATCATTAATTTTAGACTTAAATCAACCATTTGATGTTACAGAAACTAAAGGTAACTATGATGTTTTAGTTAACGTACACGGTGGCGGATTTACTGGACAAGCTCAAGCAATCCGACATGGAATTGCACGTGCTTTATTAGAAGCAGATCCTGAATACAGAGGTTCTTTAAAACGCGCTGGATTACTTACTCGTGACCCACGTATGAAAGAACGTAAAAAACCAGGTCTTAAAAAAGCACGTCGTTCACCACAATTCTCAAAACGTTAATTTTTGGCGAACAACATTTACACTTCCCGTTTATTGGGAAGTGTTTTTTTTATAATTTAAGACTGAGACAATTAGATGCCCCAGTCTTTATTGTTATGTAGGATTTAGATTATTCAATTAAAAAGCACTTTATTCAAGTTTTTTCAATACTATGCTATGCCCTAAAATTAAGAAAGTTTCATCAAGAAATTCTATGGATTTGACGTGTTTGATTTTGGAGCATGAGTAGTGGATTTTGAACTTAATTTGACTTCTATGTTACTTAACTATTACTATTTACAATTTCTTCTATAACACTAGTCATATCATCGTGTATAACTAAGCTAGCTGTATGATCATATGGAGTTGCATCTCTATTAATGATAACTAGGTTGTCACCTTTAAATTCTGATACAAAACCAGCAGCAGGTTGTACAACAAGTGATGAACCTAATACGATGAGCGTATCTGCATGTTGAATTTTATCTAATGCCTTGAAGACTGTTTTTTGATTTAACATCTCGCCGTATAAAACAATATCGGGTCTGATGACGTTACCACATTTTTCACAATATTTGAGATGATGTGTCATGACATATGATTTTGAGTACTCCTCATAACAGTTAATACAATAAAAGCGATTAAGTGTACCATGTAGCTCATCAATATTGTGACTACCTGCATCTTCGTGTAAACCATCTATATTTTGAGTGATGACGCCAAGTGATTTTTGCTGATTTTCCAGTTGTGCAATCCATTGATGAACAATATTAGGTTTTTTATCGGCAATTAAAAGTCTTTCATGATAAAAGTTTATAAAACTTTCTTTATTATCATGTAAATGATCAATGCTAAGCAAATACTCTGGAGACTGTCCATCTTTTGATATTTCATCATACAAGCCACCCATTGAGCGAAAATCTGGAATTCCGCTTGCAACTGAAACACCAGCTCCTGTAAAGAAAACAATTTGATTAGAGTTGTTTACGATATCTTTTAACTGTTGAATATCTGGTTTTTTCATTTGTTTTCACCTCATTATCATAGATATTATGTAAGTACTTATTTATTATCAACTACAATATAATTTAATATTAAAGAATTCATGTTATGATTTAAAGTAATGATTGAAGGTATTTCTAACTTTTTAATGAAAATCAGTAGTATTTTTGAAAATCAAAATAATCATATAAAAAGTAAAAGTTGATATTGAAAGCTACAATATAAATTTTAAATTCGTAAGATAGTAAATGATAAACTTCTAAAATAATGAATCTGTTTCAATATTATGATATATAGTAATTATAGGAAGTGAATAAATCAATGAACAAATATGATAGGTTAGATGAAATCACAAAATTAGTAAATAAACGAGGTTCTGTAAGAACAAATGAAATCGTCGAAGATCTAAATGTGTCAGATATGACTGTGCGCCGTGATCTCGCAGAGCTTGAAGAAAAAGGTGTTCTCACTAAAATACATGGTGGTGCTCGTAGTAATTCAGCTTTCCAATATAAAGAAATGTCTCATCAAGAAAAACATACACGTTTTATTGAAGAAAAACGATTTATAGCAAAGAATGCAGTAGATTTAATTGAAGATGGAGATACTATTTTCTTAGGTCCTGGTACTACAGTTCAAAAATTAGCTGAAGAAATAAATCATTATTCATTAACAATTATTACTAATTGTTTACCAGTATTTAATATATTAATAAAAAAACAAACGTTACATTTCAGAGTCTATTTATTAGGTGGGGAAATGCGTGATTTAACTGAAGCATTTGTAGGTGAGATGACAAATCAGTTATTAAGTCAACTAAGATTTAGTAAAATGTTTTTTAGTAGTAATGGTGTTAAAGATGGTCTAGCTATGACATCCTCAATAGAAGAGGCTTATACGCAACAAATTGCACTTAGTCATTCGTTGGAAAAATATTTACTGATTGACTCTTCAAAAATTGGTAAGGATGATTTTTCATCATTTTGTGAGCTTCGTGAACTCAATGCAGTTTTAACAGATAATAATGACTTGGAAAAGAAAGAAAAAATAGAATCATATGTTGAGGTTATTAGCTAAAGTCTTTAACATATTGTCTTTAAAGTGAATATAAATATATTTAAGCATCATAATAATGTCAATTAAACATTATTATTAAGCAATAAAATCAGATGATAAGAATTTTAAAATTAAATAAGTAGTTTAAGTAGAAGTAGCAATAAAGTTTTTTAAATTTATTGCTACTTTTTTGTTTAAATAAACATTTTGCATAGAGAAAAACAGCAATTTCTTTTTAAATAAACATATATCAAACAAAAATACGTGACAATTGTTTGTTATATGTTGATTATTTGTTTAAATATGTTTATAATTTAGGTGTAAAGATTTGAAAGCGCTTTTTCAAAAACACATGTGTTTAATCACCTTAATTCAAAAAAGGAGACTTATTATGACGATTATTATTGGTTCAGATGTAGATGGCAAACGCTTAAAAGAATTAATTAAAGATTATTTGGAAGACAACGATTATGATGTTTTAGATGTTACAGAAGGAAAAGATCTAGACTTTGTTGATTCAACAGTCTCTGTAGCTAAAGAAGTTCAAAAGTCCGACGACAATCTAGGTATTGCTATAGATGCCTATGGTGCAGGTAGTTTTATTGTAGCAACTAAAATTAAGGGAATGATTGCGGCTGAGGTTTCAGATGAGCGTTCAGCTTACATGACACGTAGCCATAATAATGCACGCATGATTACTATGGGAGCTGAAATTGTTGGAGATACGCTTGCTAAGAATGTCGCAAAAGAATTTGTCAATGGTCATTACGATGGTGGACGTCATCAAATCCGCGTAGATATGTTAAATAAAATGTGTTAATAGGAGGAATAAAAATGAAAATTGCAATAGGTTGCGATCATATTGTTACTGATACAAAAATGGAAGTTTCACAACACTTAAAATCACAGGGACATGAAGTGATAGATGTTGGAACTTATGATTTCACACGTACACATTATCCGATTTATGGAAAAAAGGTAGGAGAAAAAGTTGCGAGTGGTGAAGCAGATTTAGGTGTATGTATTTGTGGTACTGGTGTAGGAATTAGTAATGCTGCAAACAAAGTACCAGGTGTTAGAACTGCTTTAGTTAGAGATATGACATCAGCGCTTTATTCTAAAGAAGAGTTAAACGCCAATGTTGTAAGTTTTGGCGGTAAAGTAGCAGGTGAATTATTTATTTTCGACATCGTTGATGCATTCATTGAGGCAGAGTACAAACCTACTGAAGAAAATAAAAAATTAATTGCTAAAATCAATCATTTAGAAGCACATAACAATGACCAAGCTGATCCACATTTCTTCGACGAGTTCTTAGAAAAATGGAATAAAGGTGAATATCACGATTAAGGAAGATGTCCAATGATTTTAACATTAACTTTAAATCCCTCAGTTGATATATCTTATCCTTTAGATCAGTTTAATTTAGATACTGTTAATAGGGTATCTCAAACAAGCAAAACAGCAGGCGGTAAAGGATTAAATGTTACTAGAGTATTGTCTGAATTTGGTGAAGACGTAATAGCAAGTGGTTTTTTAGGTGGAGCATTAGGTCAATATATTGAAGAACAAATAGAAACTACTCATATTAAACAAGCATTTTTCAAAATCAAAGGCGAAACACGAAATTGTATTGCAATACTACATGAAGGACAACAAACTGAAATCCTTGAAAAGGGTCCCACGATTGAACTTAAGGAATCAGAGGAATTCAAGTCACATCTATTAAAACTTTTCAAAGAAACTGATGTGGCTGTTATGTCTGGTAGTCTGCCCAAAGGACTTAATACTGATTATTATGCGGATATTGTGAGATTAGCAAAAGAACAAGGAATTTTGACCATTTTAGATAGCTCTGGTCAATCACTTGAGGAAGTTCTTATTAGTAATGTGAAACCTACAGTAATTAAACCCAATATAGATGAATTATCACAACTTTTAAATTACAAAGTAACCAATGATATTAAAGAATTGAAAGCGGCAGTAAGTCAGCCAATATTTAATGATATTGAATGGATTATTGTTTCATTGGGCAGTGAAGGTGCTTTTGCAAAACATAATCAAAAATTTTATAAGGTGAATATTCCCAACATTAAAGTAGTTAATCCTGTTGGGTCAGGAGATTCCACTGTAGCAGGAATTGCTTCTGGACTCATTCATCAACAAACCGATGAAGAGTTATTAAAAAAAGCAAATGCATTCGGAATGCTAAATGCAATGGAACAACAAACAGGTCATATTAATACAGATAAATTTGACGAAATATTCAAACAAATAGAAGTTATAGAGGTGTAATTTATGACAAAATCACAACAAAAAGTGTCATCAATTGAGAAATTAAGTAATCAAGAAGGTATTATTTCAGCTTTAGCATTTGATCAACGTGGTGCATTAAAAAGAATGATGGCAGAACATCAATCTGAAACACCAACAGTTGAACAAATAGAACAATTAAAAGTACTTGTTTCTGAAGAATTAACTCAATATGCGTCTTCAATTTTATTAGATCCAGAATATGGTTTACCAGCATCAGATGCTCGAAATAATGACTGCGGACTATTACTTGCATACGAAAAAACTGGATATGATGTGAATGCGAAAGGTCGTTTGCCAGATTGCTTGGTAGAATGGTCTGCGAAACGTTTGAAAGAGCAAGGGGCCAATGCAGTTAAATTTTTACTTTATTATGATGTAGATGACACAGAAGAAATTAACATACAAAAGAAAGCATATATTGAACGAATTGGTTCAGAATGTGTTGCCGAAGATATTCCTTTCTTCTTGGAAGTTTTAACATATGACGACAATATTCCTGACAATAAAAGTGCAGAATTCGCTAAAGTTAAGCCACGTAAAGTTAATGAAGCAATGAAGTTATTCTCTGAAGATCGTTTTAATGTGGATGTACTTAAAGTTGAAGTACCTGTGAATATGAATTTTGTGGAAGGATTTTCAGAAGGAGAAGTTGTTTATACTAAAGAAGAAGCTGCACAACATTTCCGTGATCAAGATGCAGCTACTCACTTACCATATATTTATTTAAGTGCAGGTGTATCAGCAGAATTGTTCCAAGATACATTAAAATTTGCGCATGATTCTGGTGCGCAATTCAATGGTGTTTTATGTGGACGTGCCACATGGTCAGGAGCAGTTAAGGTATACATTGAAGAAGGAGAGCAAGCTGCCAGAGAATGGTTGCGTACGGTAGGATTTAAGAATATTGATGATTTGAATACAGTATTGAAAACAACAGCTACATCATGGAAAAACAAATAATGTAAGGGAGGATATTCAAATGAATAGAGATGAGGTACAATTACTCGGATTTGAAATTGTTGCCTATGCTGGGGATGCACGTTCAAAATTATTAGAAGCTTTAAATGCTGCTAAAGATAGTGAATTTGATAAAGCAGAACAACTTGTAGAGGAAGCGAATGAATGTATTGCTAATGCACATAAAGCACAAACCAATCTTCTAGCTCAAGAGGCTAAAGGCGAGGATATCGCATATAGTATCACTATGATTCATGGTCAAGACCATTTAATGACAACATTACTTTTAAAAGATTTAATGAAGCATTTAATTGAATTATACAAAAAAGGGAGCTGACCCCTATGAATAAATTAATAGCATGGATAGAAAAAGGAAAGCCATTCTTTGAAAAAATATCACGAAATATTTATTTAAGAGCGATTCGTGATGGATTTATTGCTGCTATTCCAATTATCTTATTCTCAAGTATATTTATTTTAATTACCTATGTACCAAATGTGTTTGGTTTTACTTGGAGTAAAACTATGGAAGGTATATTGATGAAACCCTATAACTATACAATGGGAATAGTTGGTTTGCTTGTAGCAGGAACCACAGCTAAATCTTTAACTGATTCTTACAATCGAAAACTAGATAAAACGAATCAGATTAACTTTATTTCGACAATGATGGCAGCTATTTGTGGATTTTTATTCTTAGCTGCTGATCCTGTTAAAGATGGTGGATTTTCAAGTGCATTTATGGGAACAAAAGGTTTATTGACAGCCTTTATTTCTGCGTTTATTACCGTGATTGTTTATAATTTCTTTGTCAAAAGAAATATTACCATTAAAATGCCTAAAGAAGTACCACCAAATATATCTCAAGTATTTAAAGATATTTTCCCTTTATCAGCCGTAATTTTAATTTTGTATGCTTTAGACTTACTTTCTAGAGCAATAGTCCACACGAATGTAGCAAATGCAGTATTAAAAGTATTTGAGCCACTATTTACTGCGGCAGATGGTTGGATTGGGGTAACACTCATATTCGGTGCGTTTGCGTTCTTCTGGTTTGTAGGTATTCATGGACCTTCTATTGTTGAACCAGCGATTGCAGCAATTACTTATGCGAACCTTGAAACAAATTTACACTTAATACAAGCTGGAGAACATGCTGATAAAGTAATTACACCGGGTACACAGATGTTCGTAGCAACTATGGGAGGAACCGGTGCAACATTAGTTGTTCCATTTATGTTTATGTGGTTAACAAAATCAAAAAGAAATAAAGCGATAGGTAGAGCATCAGTCGTACCTACATTCTTTGGTGTCAATGAACCCATACTTTTTGGTGCACCACTAGTACTAAATCCGGTATTCTTTATACCTTTTATTTTTGCACCTATAGTAAATATATGGATTTTTAAATTTTTTGTTGATGTTTTAAATATGAATAGTTTTAGTATCTTTTTACCTTGGACTACTCCTGGTCCACTCGGTATTGTTATGGGGACTGGATTTGCATTTTGGTCATTTGTGTTAGCAATATTACTTATTGTTGTTGATGTGATTATTTACTATCCATTCTTAAAAGTATACGATGAACAAGTGCTTGAAGAAGAATTAGGAAATAAAGAAGCAAATAATGAATTAAAAGAAAAAGTATCAGCAAACTTTGATACGAAAAAAGCCGATGCTATTTTAGCAACTGCAGGGGCAAGTGAAGCGGATACTGATGATACATCTTCAGTTGATGAAACAACTTCTACATCCTCTACAGATACTATTAGTGAACAAACAAATGTTTTAGTTTTATGTGCAGGTGGAGGTACAAGTGGTTTACTAGCTAATGCTTTAAATAAAGCTGCTGAAGAGTATGAAGTACCAGTAAAAGCAGCAGCAGGTGGTTATGGTGCACATATGGATATTATGAAAGATTATCAATTAATTATCTTAGCACCACAAGTTGCTTCGAATTTTGAAGATATTAAACAAGATACTGATCGCTTAGGAATTAAATTAGCCAAAACTGAAGGCGCTCATCAAGTTAACAAGAGACGGTGAGGCGGCTTTAGAATTTGTAAAACAACAATTTAACAATTAAAAAGGAGTTTTATATATGACTAAGAAATTACCTGATGACTTTATTTTTGGTGGAGCAACCGCTGCTTATCAAGCAGAAGGAGCTACTCAGACTGATGGTAAAGGGCGTGTCGCTTGGGACACGTATTTAGAGGAGAATTATTGGTACACAGCTGAACCAGCAAGTGATTTTTATAACAGATATCCTGTTGACTTGGAATTAAGTGAACGCTTTGGTGTAAATGGTATACGTATCTCAATTGCTTGGTCTCGTATTTTTCCTAAAGGTTACGGTGAAGTGAATCAAAAAGGTGTCGAGTATTATCATAATCTTTTCAAAGAATGTCATAAACGTCATGTTGAACCTTTTGTAACATTACATCACTTTGACACACCAGAGGTACTTCACAAAGATGGAGACTTCTTAAATCGTAAAACAATAGACTATTTTGTAGATTATGCTGAATTTTGTTTTAAAGAATTTCCAGAAGTTAAGTATTGGACAACATTCAATGAAATTGGGCCGATTGGTGATGGTCAATATTTAGTTGGTAAATTCCCTCCAGGTATCAAATATGACTTTGAAAAAGTATTCCAATCTCATCATAATATGATGGTTGCACACGCACGTGCTGTTAAACTTTTTAAAGATGAAAATTATAAGGGAGAAATAGGTGTTGTCCATGCATTACCTACAAAATATCCATATGATCCATCTAATCCTGAAGATGTGAGAGCAGCCGAACTTGAAGACATTATTCATAATAAATTTATTTTAGATGCAACATACCTTGGTAAGTACTCACGTGAAACGATGGAAGGAGTACAACACATCTTATCTGTGAATGGTGGTCAATTAGAGATTTCTGATGAAGACTACAAAATTTTAGATGAAGCTAAGGATTTAAACGATTTCTTAGGTATTAATTATTATATGAGTGACTGGATGCGTGGTTTTGAAGGCGAATCTGAAATAACACATAATGCCACTGGTGATAAAGGTGGATCTAAGTATCAACTTAAAGGTGTAGGACAACGTGAATTTGATGTTGATGTTCCTAGAACCGATTGGGATTGGATGATTTATCCACAAGGTTTATATGACCAAATTATGCGTGTAGTAAAAGATTATCCGAATTATCATAAGATTTATATTACTGAAAATGGATTAGGATATAAAGATGTATTCGACGAAAAAGAAAAAACAGTACATGACGATGCACGAATTGACTATATTAAACAGCATCTAAGTGTGATAGCAGATGCGATTGCAGATGGTGCCAATGTTAAGGGATACTTCTTATGGTCTCTTATGGATGTATTTTCATGGTCAAATGGTTATGAAAAAAGATACGGTTTATTCTACGTTGATTTTGAAACACAAGAAAGATTCCCTAAGAAAAGTGCATATTGGTACAAAGAACTTGCAGAAAGTAAAGAAATTAAATAAAAGCTAAATATTAACTAGTAAATAAGTCATCTAACTAAGAGCACTTATTAAAGTATTTAAAACAAAAACGATTATTTCCAATGAAAATGATTTGGAAATAATCGTTTTTTAATACGTATATTCATTTTCAAGTAAAGTAGTTTAAAATGAAGTTATGTCTAATTGTGATATATCTTATCGAACCAAGATTATTTTAAAGTAATCCCATAAATCAAATAATTTATTACTAATAATAGTATAATTAATAAATAAACATGAAGAGGGCTAATGATGAAGTCAAAATTCACAATTCTATTATTTACAATCTTTTCTACAACAGTATTAGTTTTGGTTATTATTTATAACAAAACTCAATCCCAATCATACATTTCGACTCACTATTCTAATAATAAAATAAAAACAACAGCAACACTTTTTTTACATGGTTATGGTGGTAGCGAACGCTCAGAAACGTTTATGGTCAAACAAGCGTTAAATAAAAATGTAACCAATGAGGTGATAACCGCTAGAGTGAGTAGTGAAGGAAAAGTATATTTTGATAAAAAATTAAGTGAAGATGCAGCAAACCCTATTGTCAAAGTAGAATTTAAAGATAATAAAAATGGAAATTTTAAAGAAAATGCTTATTGGATTAAAGAAGTTCTATCACAACTAAAAAGTCAATTTGGAATTCAACAATTTAATTTTGTAGGACATTCAATGGGGAACATGTCATTTGCTTTTTACATGAAAAATTATGGGGACGATCGACATTTGCCACAACTTAAAAAGGAAGTTAATATAGCGGGAGTTTATAACGGGATTTTGAATATGAATGAGAACGTGAATGAAATTATCGTTGATAAACAGGGGAAACCAAGTAGAATGAATGCCGCATATCGGCAATTGTTATCACTGCATAAGATTTATTGTGGTAAGGAAATAGAAGTTTTAAATATCTACGGAGATTTAGAAGATGGCTCACATTCAGATGGACGTGTGTCAAATAGCTCTTCTCAATCGCTTCAATATTTACTAAGAGGTAGCACTAAGTCTTATCAAGAAATGAAATTTAAAGGTGCAAAGGCACAACATAGTCAATTACATGAGAATAAAGATGTTGCAAATGAAATCATACAATTCTTATGGGAAACTTAAAAGTAGTAAACAAAACGCACGATTGAATGATAACTTGACTTTCAAGTGAATCAATCGTGCGTCTTTTAGTAATAGTCTAAAATTCATCGCGTGAACAAGATGGAATCAATTCATTCGCAATTAACTCAATTAATTCCATTCTAGCGTCTTCACCAAATACATGAGGTAAGATGATGATTTCATCCACTTTAAATTGTTGATGAAGTAAGGTAAGTTGTTCCGCAACATCATTTGGCATTCCGTATATGATTTTCGATTTCATCTTTTCAAGCTTTTCTAATTCTCGTTGACTATAATGCTTGTTCTGTGCTGTTTCAATCGATGGATAACTCTTAGGTTGATTTAAATAGTTAATACGCATCAACCAAAGTTGAAGCGTATGTAGCAATTGTTTAACTCTAGATAAATTAGAAGCTGTTACAACAAAAGTTGCTAAAATAACATATGGTTTCGCATTATTAATTTCACCATGATAAGCTTTAAAATATTTTCTATAAGTGCTTATAGCTTCATGAAGGTCTGTCTCAGATTGTCCCATTCGTGCAATAACAAAAGGTAGTCCGCGCTGAGCAGCTAATTTTGCGCTTCTATTACTCATACCTAAAATATATAGTTGAGGAAATGAAGTAACCATAGGTGTAGCTAATAATGATTTAAAACGATGGTCTTGAGTTGTATCGTTATTGAAGTATTTAAGCAAATCAGTAATCTGAGTATTGAATGGTAATTTTTCATTTTTGTTTTCATTTAGTGCTGCATTAACATTTTTAAAGCTTGGCGAACGTCCGATAGCCATATCGATACGTTGGGGGTGTCTTGCTTCCATAATTTTAAATTGCTCAGCTACTTTATAAGGACTATAATGTGGTAACATCACACCTCCACTACCAACTCTGATGTGTTGTGTGTGTTCTAAAATCGACATCATTATTATTTCAGGTGCACTAGAAACGACAGAATAAACTTGATGATGTTCTGCAACCCAGTATCGTAAGTACCCAAGTTTCTCAGCGTGTTGGGCTAATTTAATACTATGCTTTAGGGCGTCATTTGGGGTACGCCCTTCGAACAACGGGACATAATCAAGTAAACTTAATCTCATGAACACACATCTCCTCTTCATTTATATTCAGGATACTATAAATATTATTATACAAATGATATGTAATGATTGCGATTGAATTGTTTAGGGTAACACAATAACATAAACTACTATTATAAGGATGATGATGATATGAATAATGAACAAATAGTATTTAATAAAGTACCAGACGGAATGCCACAAGACGATACATTTAAATATGAAGATATAGATGTTATTGAACCTTCAGAAAATGAATTGCAATTGAAAACATTATATATATCGGTTGATCCATATATGAGAGGACGTATGACAAATGCTGATTCTTATGTAGATCCGTTCAAACAAGGGGAACCGTTCAATGGACATACGGTATCTAAAGTTTTGAAATCCAAGGATAGTAATTTTGATGAAGGTGATATAGTAGTGGGTATGCTACCTTGGAGAAAAATAAATACAGTAAATAGTGAGTATGTTAACAAAGTACCTACTTCTGACGTACCATTACATCTTTATCTTAGTGTGTTGGGGATGCCTGGTCAGACTGCTTATCATGGATTACTTGATATTGGACAACCTAAAGAAGGTGAAACAGTAGTTATTTCAGCAGCTTCAGGTGCAGTTGGTTCAGTTGCGGGCCAAATTGCGAAGCTTAAAGGTTGCAGAGTCGTTGGTATAGCTGGTGGAGATAAAAAAGTGAACTATCTAAAAAATGAACTTCGTTTTGATGCTGGTATCGATTACAAAAAAGATAATTTCCCTGAAGCGTTAAAAGAAGCGGTGCCTAACGGTATAGATGTCTACTTCGAAAATGTAGGTGGATATATTG
>OAUW01000703.1_pt1 | contig 16258 bp, 13 predicted proteins | sample 1495241 | NCBI WGS metagenome assembly OAUW01 (sample SAMEA2580063, study PRJEB22360) | human gut metagenome | biome: human gut; feature: human-associated habitat; material: faeces | place: Denmark | collected 2008/2010
TCCTGATCATCGGCCACCCCGGCCCAGGGAGCCGCGATAGCCGCCATAACCGCACCGCCAAAAACAAGGCCCCAAAACGTGACAGCCAGCGGGTGGACCGTCTTGGTTGCTATCCGGCTAAACACCGCGAGCGACGCGCCACAAAAGCCCGCAATCACGCCCGACGTGACGCCCCAAACCGAAAAATGGAAACCGGAAAGGTCGCCATTGGTCACTGCAAGCACACAGCCACCGATATTAAAAGCGATGGCAACGAGCTTGTTGGGAGTCACATCCTCGCGATAAAGCACGCGGCCGAGCATGACGCCAAACACCGGCGAGGTGTAGAGCAGCACCGAGGCCGTGGACATGCCCACCTCGCCCATGCACTCGTAATAAAGCGTGTTAGCGGTGGCGAGGCCGATAATGCCAAGAAGCGCACAGGGAACAAGCTCTTTAGGACTTGCCTTGAACAGTGCCAGGGGACCCGATGCTTTTCCCTCACGATCGCCTCCCTGGCAACCCATGAACGCCAAGACCGGAGCCATTAAGACGGCACCCGACAACAGGCGAAAGGCCGCCATACTCTGAGACGAAACACCCATGGCCGAGATGCCGTTTACAAAGATTCCGATGCTGCCCCACATAAGCGCGGCGATCAGCACCAGCACATAGCCCAGATTGCTTTTCTTCAACGCAGCCTCCTCGGTATTGTTTCCAATATGTTTCACACTACGTTATAGTCGTTATATACATTTTTCAAGACACAAATCGGCGAGCGGAAAAATCTGCTCTACCGCTACAACCCATTGGTGCAAAGGGGTCAGGTTCATATGCGCCAACTTGGTGCAAAGTAACCTGTCCCCAATGACTAGGACTGTCCCCAAGTGCCGAACGTCTCCAAGTGCCGCATCTGGGCCAAGGCGACGCCGATGCTTTGCAGCGTCGAGCCGTTACGGCGTTTGGTAAAACCGCGTAACTAATACTCAAGCTTCCACATGTAGCGGCGCGTCATGTAGTCCTTGTGGGTGACGGCGGAGAGCGCGCGCATATACACGTTGTTGAGGATCGGGGCAAAGATCAGGTGGTTGAAGTACTCGCTCACGCTGTCCTTGATGTCGTTGAGGCCGAGCTCCTTGGCGTCGAGCTGATAGACGCGCTCGCCACCGTACTGGTTGACGAAGCGGATGCCGCGCTCGTCGTTGCAGCGGCTGCGGCCGACGCTGATGAGCTGGAACAGCGAGGTGCGCTTGTCCAGGATCTCGAAGGGGCCGTGGAAGAAGTCGCAGGTGTTGATGGTGCAGGAGTCAATCTGCAGCATCTCCTGCACGTTGCAGATGCTAAAGACGTAGGCGGCACCAAAGAGCGGCCCCTGGGCCATGACGTTGATGCAGGGCTTGTCGGCGTTCTGCTCGGCCCACTTGGCAGCGAGCGGACGGGTGTACTCGACGGCCTTGCGATAGATGGGGTCGACCAAGTCGAACGCGGCCATAGCGGTCTCGTACTCGGCATAGCCCTCGGTCTGCTGCGTAAGCTCCATGGCGATCATGGTCACGACGGCGGAGTTGGTGCGGCCCATGCAGGACTCGTCGACGGCCAGGCTGTCGTACTGGATCTTGTAGTCGCAGACCTCGGTGAGGCCGGACTCGTCAACATAGATGGCGATGGTGCTGGCGCCGTGGTCCTTGGCGACCTGGGCGGCAACGATGGTCTCCTTGGTGCCGCGCATGGACACGACGACGGCCAGGGTGTTCTCGTTGACGTAGGCCGGGGTGGCGTGCACGAACTCGTTGCTGGTGTAGCTGGAGCTCACGACCTGCGTGGCCTCGTGCTCCATAAAGTACTGGGCAGGATAGTTGCCGCCGTTGGATCCGCCAGCGCCAATCCACACGACGCGCTTGATGCCGCCCTTGTCTGCCTTGTCAGCCAAAACCTGGGAGACGACATCCTTAACCTGTTCCTGAGTAGTCATCGTGCATCAGCCTTTCTTCTCGTTTGATGCTCTCGATGGCATACAAGTTACATACATGTTTTGGTTATGTCGACTAGTTGTATGCTATATTTGTCTTAGATATTTTGCTGATGCGGTTTTCGACAACTGGCTACCAGCAGTTTTGTTGTTGTATTGAATACATGTTTGATTAGACTCGCATACAAGTTAGATACAGGTTGATCGCATGAAAGCTTCGTCTAAAAAGAAACTGGACCAATACGAGCGCTTGGCGGGCATGCTGCGTGACCGCATCGCCGCCGGCGTCTACGCGCGCGAAGACAAGCTGCCGTCCGAGATGGAACTCATGGACGAATCGGGGCTGTCGCGCAGCACCGTGCGCCACGCCCTTAAGGTGCTCGTTGATGAGGGCCTGGTGCGCACCGAGCGCGGGCGTGGCGCCTTTGTGGCCGACACGCCCGCGCTCCACGAGAACAACCTGGTGTTTTCGAGCTATACGGCGCAGGTCCAGGGTCAGGGCATGAAGCCCACCACGCGCACCGTGGACTCGGGCTTTGCCAAGGCGGCCGGCAGCATAGCTAAGTTCTTTGACGCCGCCGTGGGCAGCAAGCTCGTCAAACTTGTCCGCCTGCGTTATCTGGACGATGCGCCGCTGTGCCTGGAGACCACCTATCTACCACCGAGCTTTGAAGCACTCATCGATCGCGATATCAACGGTTCGCTCTACGCCACGCTGCGCCAGGAATTCCATCGCGCGCCGGCACAGGGACATAAAACCTTTGAGGTGTGCTATGCCTCGCAAAACGAGGCGTTTTTGCTCAACGTTGAGCGCGGGCAGGCGCTGATCCTGATCACCGACTACGTCTACGACACCGACGGCCGACCGCTCCATGTCTCCAAGCGCATCCAACGCACCGACCGCGCCAAATACACCGAGCCCATCGGCTAACCTGCCAAAATAGACCTGTCCCTAAATGGTAGGTTTGGGGAGGTCGGGGAACCAGGTTGGCTTAGGTTGGTTAGGGACGCGCTCGGCTAGGACCAGCTCCATCCAACACATGTCGTACCAGCGGCCGAACTTTTGGGCGCAGCGGTCAAAGGCGCCCACTAGGCGATATCCCATATGGGCATGGAAATCCTGGCTATTGTGCGTTAGATACTCGTCGTCCTTGTCGTGCGGCACGGCGATGAGCGCGCACATGTTGGTGATGCCCATCGCGACCAGGCATTGCTTGAGCGCGTCGTGCAGTTTGCGACCCAGCCCGCCATGGCGCACATCGCGCGCCAGATAGATCGACGTCTCGACCGACCAGTCGTATGCCTCGCGGCTGTTGAGCGGACTCACATAGGCATAGCCTACCGGACGCCCGTCCAACTCCATCACCAAATACGGATAGCGCTTGAGCGTACGCTCGATGCGCCCGGCGAACTCCTCAACGCTCGGCACCTCGTATTCGCAGGTAATCGCCGTCTGGCGCACATACGGCTCATAGATGGCAAGCAACGCCGGCGCATCATCGGGCGTCGCCAGACGAATCGTCGGCTCGGACATCTCGGTCATACACCCCTTCTCCCTCAAAAGCAAAGGCCGCCTTGCGCCAAATCCAAGCGCAAGGCGGCCCCTTGTCATTACATCAGGCTACAGGACAGCCGCCAGCGCGTCGATGTCCTCCTGCGTCGTGGCCCAGCTGGTGCAAAAGCGCACCACCGTGTGGGTATCGTCGTACTTTTCCCAGTACTCGATCGCCGCATGCTCGCGAATGCGGGCCATGTCCTCGTTGGGCAGAATCACGAACTGCTGGTTTGTGGGCGTCTCCAAGAAGAACTGGTAGCCGCGCTCGTGCAGCACGCGACGCAGCGCCTGAGCGGTCTCAATCGCCTGGCGACCAATCTCAAAATACAGGCCGTCAGTAAAGAGCGCCTCAAACTGCACGCCCGTCAGGCGGCCCTTGGCCAACAGCGCGCCGTGCTGCTTAATACGCGGAATGGGATGCGCCGGGGCGTGCATGCCGCAGAACACCACAGCCTCGCCGCAGAGCGCACCGCACTTGGTGCCGCCGATGTAGAACACGTCACACAGCTGCGCCAGCTCGGGCAGGGTAATGTCGCACTCATCGGCCGCCAGCGCATAGGCCAGACGAGCACCGTCCACAAACAGCGGAATCTCGCGCTTCTGGCACACCGCGTGAATCGCCGCGAGCTCGGCCTTGGAGTACAGCGTGCCGTACTCGGTCGATAGGCTCACGTACACGGCGCCCGGGAACACCGTGTGCTCGTAGCTCTCGTTTTCGTAGAACACCTGGATATAGTTCTCGAGGTCCTCGGCGTGCATCTTGCCCTCGTAGCCGGGGATGGTGAGTACCTTGTGGCCGCCAAACTCAATGGCGCCCGCCTCGTGGCAGGCGACGTGGCCAGTCTCGGCAGCAACGACGCCCTCGTACGGCGCGAGCAGCATATCGATCACCGTCGCGTTGGCCTGCGTGCCGCCCACCAGAAAAAACACGTCGGCATCGGGGGCCTGGCAGGCCTCGCGAATAAGGTGCTTGGCACGCTCGGTATGCGCATCGGTACCGTAGCCGGGCTGCGGCTCCATATTGGTGTCGACGAGCGCCTGCAGCACTGCCGGGTGTGCGCCGTGGGAATAATCGTTGTTGAACGCGAGCATGGCAATCCTCTCTTACCGGGTATCGGCCAGATGATTCAAACGGAGCTATTGTACGCCGTTGGGATAGGCAATGCGCGCGGCAAGACACTCAAGCGCCAGCACCAGGGCAAAGCCGCAGCTCACGTCACTCAAAAAGTGTGCGCCGATCACGATGCGGCCAAACGCGACGAGCGCCGCGACCACAGCTGCCGCCCAAAAGATCACGCAGCGACGCGAAGGTTTTTCCTTAAAAGCCGCCGCGGGAAGCCCGGCGAGCATAAGGCCGATCGCCGCATGCGCCGTGTGTCCGCTCGCAAACGACTTGAACCCGTCCTTGATCACGCCGGCGGCGATATAGGTCCACTTGTCGGGATTGCCGATCACCCACCACGGCTGAAACTCGAGCCCCTGCGTCACCTCGATCACGCGCATGCGCGGACGCGACCACAGCGGCTTGACGATCACGTTGAGGATAATGGCCTGAGCGACCCACACGGCAAGCACCATCAACGCCCAGCGCGTGAGCTCATCGGGCTCGGTCGTGCGCGTGAGGCGATAGACGATAAGGTTGGCGGCGATGACCAGCACAAACGTCAGCACCAGCTGAACGGCAATGAGTTTACCGCTAACCCGCAGGGACGAAACGATCTCGTAGCCGGCCAGGCCAACGTTGACGAGGATGCCGAGCACGGCAAGCCATTTGCTCCCCCTGGAGTCGGGACGCACCGCGCGCACGAGCATGACGCCCGCGACGCTTGCCGTCAGCTCGAACGGCAGCTCGCCGGCGGCCTCGATAAAGCGACCGTACATGCTGCCGACGTTGAACAGCGCACTCGAGATCTGATAATCGAAGAAACTGCCCACGCCCAGACAAAGGCACAGGACAACCGCGATCATGGCGACATCTTTCTTATAGATGTATCCGAACATGCTTTCCTTTCGATGGAACCAGAGTGCCCAAATGGGGTGTTTGCAACGTCGACTCGCTAGTCATCATCACTAGCGCCCAGCTGTTGCAGCAGCATGAGCGCCGCGGCCACCGGGCCGGTGCCGTCGTTGGCGTCGAGGCCGCGACCCAGGCCGCTGCCCGCACCGGCGCCCGCCTTGTAGGGCACCGACAGCTTGCGGCTCTTGGGAAAGTTCACCGCGCCATAGCGGGTCTTAAGCTCAAAGGCCACCTTCTTGGGCACGTCGACGCCCAAGAACGTGATGCGGCCGCCACTGAGCGTGACGCTCTCGAGCCCCAGGCGCTCGCCGCGAATACGGATTCGTGCGCGATTGAACAGGTTGAGTCCCGCCAACGGCAGCTCGCCATGCGCGGCCTCGGTCTCTTCCTGCACCTCATCGATGCTCTCCAGGTCCTCGGCCGCCGCGAGCTTACGGTACACGAGCACGCGCTGATCCACCGCCGGCAGGTACTCCTCGGACAAGAAGTAGTCGGCCGGCAGGTTAATGCCCACGCTCGCCGCCTCCACGCCGGCATCGTCATCGCCGCGTGCCTCGGCCACGGCCTGGCCCAGCATCTGCGTAAACAAGTCAAAGCCCACGCTCGACAGGTTGCCGTGCTGCTCGGCCCCCATAAGCGAGCCGGCGCCGCGAATCTCCAGGTCGCGCATGGCGATGCGCATGCCGCTGCCCAGGTCTTGGAACTCGGAAAGTGCAGTCAGGCGTGCCGTGGCCTCCTCGGTAAGCGGCAGCTCGCCCGGGAACATAAAGTACGCATAGGCCTGCGTGGCAGAGCGACCCACACGGCCCTTGAGCTGGTAGAGCTGCGCCAGACCCAGGCGCTGCGAGTCCTCGATGATCAGTGTGTTGGCGGTCGCGTTGTCGATGCCGCTCTCCACGATGGTCGTGGCGATGAGCACGTCGATCTTTTTGGTCGCGAACTCGATCATCACGTCCTCGACCTCGCGCGGACTCATCTTGCCGTGCGCCACGCCCACGCGTGCCTCGGGCGCGGCCTCGTGCACGCGCGCCACGGCATCGTCGATAGTCTTGACGCGGTTGGACACGTAGTACACCTGGCCGCCGCGACCCACCTCCAGGCGAATCGCCGCGCTCACCACATCGGGGTCGTACTCCCCCACGTGCACGATCACGGGGCGACGCCCGGTGGGTGGTGTGGTGATTAGGCTCATGTCGCGCACACCGCTCGTGGCCATCTGCATGGTTCGCGGAATCGGCGTTGCCGAAAGCGTGAGCACGTCAATTTGCTCACGCAGGTTCTTGAGCTGTTCCTTGTGCTGCACGCCAAAGCGCTGTTCCTCGTCGATGATCACCAGGCCCAGGTTCTTGGGGTTCACATCGGCCGAAAGCAGGCGGTGCGTGCCGATAAGCACGTCGATCGTGCCCTCGGCAAACGCCTTGAGCGCGCGCTTCTGCTGCGCCGGCGTGCGGAAGCGGCTGAGCACCTCAACCTCGAGGCCAAACGGGGCAAAGCGCTCGAAGAAGGTCTCGTAGTGCTGCTGGGCCAGAATGGTCGTGGGGCAGAGCACCATGACCTGGCGGCCGGAGTCCACACACTTAAACGCCGCACGCAGGGCGACCTCGGTCTTGCCAAAGCCCACGTCGCCGCACAGCAGGCGGTCCATGGGCTTTGGCGCTTCCATGTCGGCCTTAATGTCGGCGATGGCCTCCAGCTGGTCGCGTGTCTCGTCGTAAGGAAAGCTCTCCTCCATCTCGATTTGCTCGGGCGTGTCGGGCGGGCAGGCGATACCGGTAATCGACGAGCGGCGCGTATACAGGTCGACCAGGTCAAACGCCAGCTTTTTGGCGTTCTTGCGCGCCTTGTTGGTGGCACGCGTCCAGTCGGCGGTATTGAGCCTGGTCAGGCGCGGCTTGTCGCCGTCGGGGCCAACATAGCGCGTGATGCGGTCGACCTGTTCGAGCGGCACGTAGAGCTTGTCGCCGTCGGCATATTCCAGCAAAAAGTAGTCACGCTCCTTGCCGCCCACTTCTTGGCGCGCGATCTCGCTAAAGAGTGCGATGCCGTGAGTGGCGTGCACCACGTAGTCGCCCGGCTTAAACGGGAACGTGATCTGCGTAATGTCCACCTTGCGGCGGCTGCGCGCGCGGTTGGCGTCCATGCGGGCGTTGAGGTCGGCGATCGAGAACACGGCCAGGTTGGCATCGGGCACCACCACGCCCTGCGGCAGAGCGGCATCGACAAAGGTCACGCGTCCGCGCGAGATAGTAGGCACGGCGGCGCCGGCGGCTGCCCGGGGGGCACCGCCCCCCTACGCCTGCGTGGGCGGCACCTGCCTCGAGCGAGCGGGCGTTGAGCGCGTCAGCCTTACGCTCGCGAATCGAGGCATGAGCATCCTGACGGGCAGCACGGTCGGCAGAATCTGCCGCCACCACGCGCACGCGCTCGCCAATGACGCCGGCGTTTTCGGGCGCGGCCGTCAGCGACTCCTCAAAGGTAATGCCCTCGTCACCAAAGGTGAGCTCCATCGACTCGCGCGCACCGCGGTCGGGAATGGCAAACACGCAGGCGTAGCGCTTGCCCACGACTTCCTGGATGCGCGTCATAAAACGGTTGTCCGAGCCTGCGATAGCAGGCTGCTCAATCTTGAGCTCGGCCGTCACCGCGCCGCCGGCACGAATCAGACTCACGTAGTTCAAACGCTGCTGGGCACCAAAATCGAGCTGTTGGGCGCGCACGTACAGACCGTCCAAGCGGTCGACCCCCGCCTCGCCGGCACGGGTCTCGATATCCTCGTAGGCACGCAGGCAGTCGTCGAACAGCGAGCGTGGCTCGGACAGCACCACGAGCGCCTTGCCGCTCACGTGCGCCAACGGGCTCACGGTTTGGCCGTACATCACCGGCAAAAAGCGGTCGAGCTCGGGCGTGACGATGCGCGCATCCACCATCTCGAGCAGCGCCGCTAGCTTACTGTCGTCCTGGCTGGCGCGATAGAGCGCCACATGCATGTTGTGGACGGCTTCGTCGGTGAGCGCCAGCTCACGGCAGGGGAAGATCTCGATGCTGTCCTCGTTGCCGATGGTCTGCCCCGTTGAGCTCACCATGCGGCGGATGCGATCGATCTCGTCGCCGAAGAACTCGATGCGCACGGGCGCTTTTTCCTGCGCGGGAAACACCTCGACGGTGTCGCCGTGCACGCGGAACAGGCCGGGCGCGTCGGCGGCGCCGGCATTGGTGTAGCCCATGCCCACCAGGCGCTGCGGCACCTCGTCAAAAGGAATCTCCTCGCCCACCGCAAAGGTCGTGGACTCCCAGTAGCGGCTCTCGACTGGTGGCACGCAACGCAGCAGCGCGCGGGCCGAGGCGACCATGATGCAATTGTCCCCGCGCACGATGCGTCCCAGGGCCTCGCAGCGCTGGGCAACCACGGCATCGTCGGGCGCCTGCTCGCGCCACGGATAGTCCTTGCGCTCGGGAAAACGGCACACGTGTGCCAGGCCCACGTAAGCGGCAAGGCTACGCGCGGCGCGATCGGCCGCGTCCTCGCCACTTACGATATAGACCGTGGGGCGCGGACGGCGCGCAAACTGGGCGGCGGCCATAAGCGTGCGGCCCGACTGCGACACGGCCAGCGTCACGTCCTCGCCGGCATCGAGTCCGGCCTCGACGGTCTGCAGCGCCTCGGCAGTGTAGAGCTGCGCGGCTATACGGTGAATGAGCATGCTGTTCCTCCGGCATCGCAACGCCAAAAGCCCGCCGGGGCAAGCTCGGCGGGTCGTACGTCAAATACATTGCCTGTCATGGTAGCGCATGGAGAGGACTCCGGCTCAAGGGCAAACCCAGCCCCGCAAAAAACGCCAGACGAAGATGCGTTCCGCCCTACCCCGCTACGCGCACGCTGGGGCACAAATCTGCCAGCGGACACTCGTCACACTTGGGCTTGCGGGCATCGCAGATCTCGCGACCAAAGGTGATCCACTGATGGTTGACCGACTCCCAATACTCGTGCGGCAAAATCTTGAGCAGATCCTGCTCGGTCTTGAGCGGCTCCTTGGCATGCGTCTTGGGACTCAGCATCAGGCGGTGCGCAATGCGGTTGACGTGCGTGTCCACCGCAATGCCCTCCACGATGCCATACCCCACGTTGAGCACGATGTTCGCCGTCTTGCGTCCCACGCCCGGCAGCTTCACGAGTTCCTTCATGTCGGCCGGCACCTCGCCGCCATAGTCGGCGACGATCATCTGCGCGGCCTCGACGGCATGCTTGGCTTTGCTCTTGTAGAAGCCGAGTGACTTGATAGTGTCTGCCACGTCAGCCACGCTCGCCCCGGCCATGGCCTCGGGCGTGGGCCACTGGGCAAACAGCCGCGGCGTCACCTTGTTGACCTGTGCATCGGTCGTTTGCGCCGAAAGCAGCACCGCGATCAGCAGGCGGAAGGGATTCTCGTGGTCCAAAAAGCACTCGACCGGGCCATAGCGACGGTTGAGGCGCTCACACACCTCGATGGCGCGCTCGCGCTTGGCGGCATTGGTCTCGCGTGGCATAACGACTCCTCGGCTCAACGGCACAATAAACTTATGGGCACAATTGTCCCACGTCCGAGACGCTTACGCCTCCAAGAATGCGCCGGTCTGACGGCTCCACAGGCTCGCGTACTCGCCACCCGCCTCGACAAGCTGCGCATGCGTGCCGTCCTCGACAATCTCGCCATCGGCCAGCACCACAATGCGGTCGAGCGCCGCCACGGTGGACAGGCGATGTGCCACCACAATGGAGGTGCGGCCGCGCATCAGGTTCTCGAGCGCCTCCTGCACCAGCGCCTCGGACTCGCTGTCCAAGGCAGACGTCGCCTCATCGAGCACTAGAATCGGCGCGTCGGTTAGGATGGCGCGGGCGATAGCCACGCGCTGACGCTGGCCGCCCGAGAGCTTGACGCCGCGCTCACCCACCATGGTGTCAAAGCCACGGGGCAAGCGGTCGATAAACTCGGTCGCATTAGCCAAGCGAGCCGCCTCGCGGATCTGCTCGTCGGTGGCGTCGGGGCGTCCGTAGGCGATATTCTCGCGAATGGAGCGATGGAACAGCAGCGCCTCCTGCGGCACGTAGGCAACCTGGCGGCGCAGGCTCTGCTGCGCGCAGCGCGAGACGTCCTGGCCGTCCACGAGCACGCGGCCGCCCTGTACATCGTCCAGGCGCAACAACAACTTGGTGAGCGTCGTCTTACCCGAGCCCGATTTGCCCACCAGGCCCACGCGCTGGCCCGCCGCCACATGAAGTGTCAGGTCATCGAACACGGTCTCGCCCGCCGCAGCGTCACGGTACGCAAAGCTCAGGTGCTCAAAATCAATCGCGCCCTCGGTCACTTTGAGCTCAGGGGCGTCCGGGTCGTCTGCCACCAAACGTGGCTCGTCCAGCACGCGCGTCATCTCGGCCGCATCGCCCAAAGCGCGGTTGATGCGCTGCATCATGGAGCTTACGTAGTTCAGGCGCATGGTGAGGTTATAGGTGTAGGTAAAGATCATGACGAGCGAGCCGGCCGAGATGCCAAACCACGCGTTGCCGCCCGCCACGAACACACTCACCACGGCCATGGTGATGACGATAAGGCCCGATGTCGTAAAGTTGCGCTGCATCATGGCGTGCATCGAGACCGTCTCGGCGTCGCGCGCGGCACGATCGGCGGCGTCGAACAGATCGCGTTCAAAGTCCTCGCGCCCGCAGGTCTTGACGGCCAAGATGTTCGTGACCGCGTCGGACAGCACGCCCGACAGTTTGTTCTGCGCGGCAGACGTCGCGGCCGAAAGCGGCATGATGCGCTTGTACATAAGCCAGACAAACGCGATGTAGACGACCATGATGCCCACCAGGATCACGGTAAACGTCGGCACCACCGGGGCGAGTGCGGCCACGGTGCAGATGACCGAGGTGATGGTGGGGATGAGCGAATACACCGTCACGTCCACCAGCCCCGTATAGCCGCTCATAAAACGACTCGTCTGACTCACGAGCGATCCGCCAAAGCGGCTGGTATGGAATGTCATGGATTGGTTGGAGAGCGTGTCGAAGCATAGGCGCGCCAGGTGATAGTTGCCCGCGATCTCGAGCTTGTAGACGGTGTAGTCCTGCAACTTGGAGAGGATCTGACCCACCAGGTTAACGAGTACGAGCGCCAGGATATAGGGGCCGAAGACCTCAAACACCTGGTCACCCGCCACGGGACCGGCTTGAACGCGGTCGACAATGAGGGCCATCACATAGGTATTGGCAAACGTCAGCAAAAAGATGTAGCCCGCCGACGAGAACACCGAGAGAAAGACAATCAGCGACTGCGTGCGCGTGACGCCCCAAAACCGCTGCAGCGTGCGACGCACGGTGGAGCGGCTGAGCGGGCTGGTGCTTCTCTGAGACATGGGCTTCCTTTCGCATCTGATTGGGCGAAACGCCATTGTTGCACATTGGAGCACGCTCCAGACAAGTGCGATACGAAAAGCGGTAGGGCGCCCGCGTTTGCACCGGTGCCCCGCCGTCTTGTTGCAATTAGTCCTCGTCTTCTTGGTCTGTGGGAAGGCCCGCGGGCGTGAGTCCCAAGATCTCATCGACTTGGTCGGCGTCTTCCAGTGCGTCGATGTCCTTGAGCTTGCGCTCCATTACGTTGGTGCGCGTGGTAATGATGCCCTCGACCGTTTTGCCCGCGGTCTCGATCTGCTGCTGGGCGCGGCGCAGCGCCTTTTGATAGCGCGGCAGCTCGGCCTTGACGGCGGAGAGCACGCGCAGTACGTCGTCGGTACGTTTTTGCAGCCTAAACGTCTGGTAGCTCATCTGCAGGCTGTTGAGAATGGCGGCCATAGTGCTGGGACCGGCAACGTTGACATGATAGTCGCGGCCCAGGGTTTCGATGAGCCCGGGTCGGCTGACGACCTCGGCGTACAGCCCCTCAAACGGCACGAACATGATGCCAAAGTTGGTCGTTGCCGGCACACTCAGGTACTTTTCGCAGATGTCCTTTGCCTCGCGTTTCACCATCATATCGAGCGTCTTGCGCGCTGCGGCAACGGCCTCCGCATCGCCCGACTCCTGGGCGTCGAGCAGATGCTCGTACGCGTCGCCCGGGAATTTGGAGTCGATCGGCAGCAGCACGGGATCGCCCTCGTCTACCGGCAGCTTGACGGCAAACTCAACGCGCTCCGAGGCACCGGGCCTGGTGGCAACGTTTTCCAGATACTGGTCGGGTGTGAGGATGTCCGTCAGGATCGCACCCAGCTGTACCTCGCCCAAAATGCCGCGCGCTTTTACATTGCCCAGCACACGCTTGAGGTCGCCTACGCCGGTGGCGATAGATTGCATATCGCCCAGGCCCTTGTACACGGCCTCGAGCTGGTCGCTCACCTGCTTAAACGATGCCGAAAGTCGGTCGTTGAGCGTGCGAGAGAGCTTCTCGTCCACCGTCGCGCGCATCTGATCGAGCTGCACGTTGTTGTCTTCGCGGATGGCACCCAGCTGAGCATCGACCGTCTCGCGCACCTTGTCCAGGCGATGCTCGATGCCCTCGCGATTGGCGCCGAGCTGTTGGGCGGTCTCGCGGCGCAGATCATCCATCCGGTCACCGGCTTGCGAGAACTCGCGCGCGATGGTCAGGTAACGTTGCTGCTCTACGGCCGCATCGGTCGTCTGCTGCTGCGCGATGGCATTGGCCGTGCGACGGGTTTCGGCCAGCGCGACGTTCAGGGCATCGAGCGCTTTGTTAGCCTGCTCGAGTGCTGCCAGCGTTTCCGCGCTACTGTCGCCACGCTCCCGCAACTCGGCACGCAGGCTCTTGAGTTGGAGGGCGCAAGCCACAGCAACCCCCACCGCCACCAAGGCGATCACAACAAGCACAATATCAATAGCAGACATAAACTCCGCCCAACAAACCCAATCGAGCACCAATCAAAACCGCGATCAATCTTACCCCGCCATACGCACCGGGCGCCCGGCCCCTTCTTGGGCGCCCCTCTCCTCCGCATATTCCATAATGCGGCGCGCCGTCTCCCTGCTCACCTTTGAGTCATCACCGGCTAAATATGCGTACACGTTTCCCTTATTCAGATTCAAATCGCGGCAGAGACCGTAGCGCGTTACGCCCGATTCCTCTAGCGCTCCCAACGTTCTTTTTCGCATCAGGGCGTTGATCCTTCTGTCCGCCACTGGCTTTTCCTTCACCGCTCTATACGCACGCCAAACGTTGGCATAACGATTAGGAAGTTTGTCCTCGGCGCACAGAGATGCCAGGCTACCCGTTTGGGCGTACAAGGACAAAACGCCTCGGTAACCCTCTTCCATCCACGAACCCTCGGATAAGCCCAGAACGTATCCGGCTTTACCCTGTGCCAAAGCGAGCAAAAACAGGGGCTCCGCCACGCGCGGCGCATCCGTCGTCGCCCACTCAACCAATTTTCTAAAACTCAGCGACTGCTGTCCGGATAGCTCTCGGCAATAGCCTTTTAAGAATCCCTCAAAGGTCAGATTCAACCGAGCACCTCCTTTTTGTATTGCCTGTATGCACAGACCATCTCTTGATAACTCCGCTCCGAAGGCGACGACGCCAGCGCCTCTCCCTCGTCGAATATAAGCCGTTCGAGCAACCCCCAATCAAGTCGGTCGACGAATGCCTGACTATGAAGATCAACGATGTCGTTCGGGCGGTAGGCATAGAGCTTCATTACCGCCAGGTCCTCCAAGGATGGCGTAAAGTACCTGATAAAACGCGCCCCAATATCCAAGGGGATCAAACGATCTTCGTAATTGAATGGCATCTGATTACAATATGCCACCGCCATACCATTCACCTCGGGGTATCGAGCTATGATCTCGCGGAGGCACCTGTCTGCCTCAAACACATCGATGTCATGTGTAACCGAACGATTCGTCACATCGTTAAGCATGAAGGCGCTTCCTCCCACCAATACAACGCTCGGCCTGTCGTCTCTTGGACCTATTTCCAGCTCTGCCTCTTCGTCAATGCCCAAAAGAGTCTGTTCTAAATCCTGCTTATACATAACAAATCATATTATTATTTATCTTCAATAATACTATTCAGTCGCACGACAGGACCCACAGGATGCAAGAATTCTGCTCGTGGCGATAATTCGTACACCCTGGAAGTCCTAATGTGACAAACGCTAACTCTCCCAGCCGGCGCGGATGGTTGTTGCGACATCGCCTAGGCGCTGGCCCAGGGCCGCTAGATGCTGGAGCACCTCATTGGGCGAGGCACCGTTGAGGATGCAGGTGAGCGCATACGAGACCAAGAAAATCGCCGCAAGTCCTAGCGGAATGAGCACGATCATCGCCAATGTGCGCAGGCGCTGGCCCACGCGGCGACGACGCGCACGACGCTTGTCGAACGCGAGCTCCTGCGCATATGAATCTTGCTGTACGGAATAGGCCTCTGGTGCCGATTCGCACCCGGGCACAGCTGCAGGTACAGCAGCGGGCACGACATTTTGCGCAAAGGGCTGGACTGCCGCCCCTTGCATTTGCATCTCCATGAGTCGTTGCTGCTGACGCAGCATGCGCTCAGCTTGTTGCTGCGGAGTCTCAAGAAACAGGTCCATGTTGGCCTCCAAAGTCGGAGCATTCGACGCTTACGACCAGCATCCCGCACCGCCATGACCGCGACAACGCAATCGCCGGCAATAGCCACAAAGTTTCTTTTGCTCAAAAGCTGTCGAAAAGCTCAACAACTCCCCTACCAGCACTTTCTCTGAGCTTTTTTCGCCAGCAATCTTTTGGCCTTCCACCCTTACGCCAACTGACCAAAATCTAACCAAAAGCTTGACGGAAATTGTGGAGACAGGGACCCCACACAAAAAGTGCCGCCCCAAAGGGGCGGCACACAAACTTATTATCAGCTTTTCTGTAACGAGCATGCGACGACTCAACGCCGGAGCGCAGGGCGGCGGTGGCGCACATAAATGCCAAGACGAGAATCACGAGCGACCCGGCGATGTCTGCCAGCACGCCCATTGCACGGCGTTCAAACAACCAGCTCTCAAAGTGTGGGGCGACGTTGCGCCAAACACGCCACAGAAAGATGCCCATACCGATGACGCCCGGGATATTGAGCAGTAGGATCTCGGAACACAAAAGACCGATCAAGTTGCCGGCGGCAAAGCCTGCATTACCCTCGCAGTATTTGCGGTAGACCATATACAGCATGTACGCCACAAACGGCTGCAAGCACGCAGAAATAAACGTGACCACCATCGAGGGCTCCTGCGAAAAGACCTCGGTGAGTTTATCGACACTTGTGGCGTCCTTCGAAGCCAAGAACAAACCGATAACCACAAGGGGTACCACGCCCAAAACTACCTCGACCAGAGTAAACAACTTGGCAGTCAAATCCTCACTAGCCGAATTCAAATGAGGCGCCCACTCGGGATGAGCATGCGCGCCGACCTTCTTGTCCTTCTCGGCACGATCGGCCTTTTTGCCCTCGGCAACCCGACGACCAGGATCCTTGCGAGTTCCCACAGCAGCAACCCGAGCCCGAGACTTCTTACCCATAACCAACACGTCACAAGAGGAAACGAATAGCCAACGCTACCCAGTGTACCCTCTAAGCAACGTCACCGCCCCAACCGGCCCCCACAAAAACGTGCCGCCCCATAAGGGGCGGCACACAAACTTCTTATCAGCTTTTCTGTAACGAGCACGCGATGACCCAACGCCGGAGCGCAGGGCGGGAGGCCGGATTGCCTTCCCTCAACGCGACCCTGC
>OAUW01000747.1_pt1 | contig 15032 bp, 9 predicted proteins | sample 1495241 | NCBI WGS metagenome assembly OAUW01 (sample SAMEA2580063, study PRJEB22360) | human gut metagenome | biome: human gut; feature: human-associated habitat; material: faeces | place: Denmark | collected 2008/2010
CGGTGCGTGGGGGGGCGCTTCGGCGGCCCCGCCCGCCCGCCGGTTCCATATCATCGTCCCATCGCATACGCCACAGTGTAGCGGCGGCCATACGACCGCTCCGCACGACTGGTCCGCACGTCCGACCTGCATGCCCGACCTGCGCGCCCAACCGAAGCGGCACGAACGTCAGCCCATAGCGAAACACGCTCATAACCGCCTCTTGGTAGGCTGGAAAAGGTTGGAAATACGCGCAAAGGAGGCACGTTGGCGGTATTCGAGTTGATTCTATGCATCATCGCTGCCGTCGTACTGTCCTCGTTCCTGAGCCGATTCATACCCAAGGTCTCCACGCCGCTCGTGCAGATCGCGTTGGGCGCGCTGGCATCACAACTGCCGTTCTTTCCGGACGTAACGCTCGGCCCTGAACTGTTCATGGTGCTGTTCATCGCGCCGCTGCTGTATTTGGAAGCGCACGAAATCGATAAATCGGAACTGCTCAAATCGGTGAAACTGTCATTGTCATTGGCAATCGGTTTGGCGATCGCGACGATGGCGGCGGTCGGTTTCGCGTTGCATGCCGTATGGCCGGCGATTCCGCTCGCCGCGGCTTTGGCGCTCGGCGCCGCGCTTGGGCCGACGGATGCGGTCGCAGTGTCGTCGCTCGGCAAGGAAGCGGCGCTGACGCAACGGCAGACGAGCGTGCTGAAAGGCGAATCGCTGTTCAACGACGCGTCCGGCATCGTCGGCTTCCAGTTCGCCATCGCGGCGGCCGTCAGCGGCGTATTCGAAGTGGGCGAATCGACTATGCAATTCGTGGTGTCCTTCTTCGGTGGCGCTTTCTTCGGCATCGTCGTGGGCATGGTGGCCGACGTGGTGTTCGAAACGATGCGTTCCCTCGGCTGGGAAACGATGACCACACGTATTCTGATGGAGCTGTTCCTGCCGTTCATCCTGTATTTGGGCGCGGAGGCGGTGCACGTTTCCGGCATTCTTTCGGTGGTGGCCGCCGGCCTGCTTATCCGCTTCGACCGCACCGGCATCGGCCCGAATGTGGCACGTACGAACATCGTCTCATCCAGCGTATGGGGGGTGCTGTCATTCTCGCTGAACGGCACCGTGTTCATTCTGCTCGGCATGCTGCTGCCAAGCGCGATGACCACCAGCTGGGACGATCCGCACGTCAGCAATTGGCTGCTGCTCACTGCGATTCTTGTGGTTTCCGCAGTGGTGATCGTCATGCGCTTCCTGTGGATCTCACTGATGCTGCGATTGGCGCGCGACACCACCACCGGCAAGCGACGCAAGATGACGGCGAAGCGCTGGCGATCGGCGGCCGTCATGACGTTCGGCGGGCCGAAGGGCACCATCACACTGTCATTGATGTTCACCATTCCGTACACGCTTGCGGCAGGCGCGAATTTCCCGATGCGCAACGAACTGATCTTCATCGCCGGCGGTGTGATAGTAGTGACGTTGCTGCTGGCGAATTTCCTGCTGCCGTTGCTCGCGCCGAATCGCAATAAGGACACGTCCACGGAAATGACGGAAATCACCATCGAAGTGCTGCGGCGGACGGTCGAGGAGCTGTCGGGCCGTGTCACGCCGGAGAACCGACGTGCAGTGCTCATGATCATCGATTCGTATACGAAACGTATTACACGGCTGAAGCAACGCACCGGCGAAATCGATCCGCAAGGGTACATGAGACTGCAGATCGATGCGCTCAATTGGGAGAAGGAATACGTCAAGAATCGACTGGCGGGCGTGCGCGCTGCGATCAAGGCGAATCCGACCGGGAACCGCGCCGCGAACGATCTGGAAGCCGAAGCTTGCGAGCGCCTGCTCGACCAGATCATGAGCTCGTTGCGTCACATCGAAACGGAGCATAATTCCGGTCGTACGATCTGGCGATTGAAGGGCCGTCTGCGCGCATTGCAGCGTCGTACAGGTACGCTGGTGAGACGCGTGAACAGCCGCATCCGGCGCACGACCCCGCTGTTCAGCGACGATGAGCTGTTCGCGCATACGCGTGTGGTGCAGGTGGATGCGATCGAACATGTGATCGACCGACTGTATGAGGAGATGGGCGGCGACACGTACAACACCGAGCACTGCTCCGGCCTGCTGTTGGACTACCGACGCAGCGAATCCGCGTTGAGGGCGCGTCCGAATATGGGCATCAGCGCCGAAGCGCAGGAACAGGCCGAGGAGGTCAAGCGTGAAAGCTACGGCATCGAGCTGGGCGTGATCCAGGACATGTATGAGGCCGGCGACATCACGCGTGCGCAAAGCAAGCAGCTGCGACGCAACGTGTATGTGATGAGCGTGGATGCGGACGCGCAGATCTGACGTTTTTTCGATTTCCGGCGTTCGGATCGCGTGGCGACGGACGATTGCGCAATGGCGGACGATCGGCTGGAATCGCATCCAGCCGAAATCGTGTTCGTCGGGAACTGTGCCAAATTGCGCCTGAACGAAATCGCCATCGGATTTTCAGGAAGTTTTCAGAAAACACCAGACATGTGCTCAGCATCGAATGGTTATATATGAACTGTCAGCACAACGAGCCGACCAGGAACACAAGAGTTCCCGACAATTGAACCCTTTCTTCTTCTCTCTCCTTTCTCTCCCCGGTGGCCGATCCCACCGGGGTCTTCTTTTTTCACGACCACCTTCTCACGCTATCGACGCACGCTATATTGGGAAGGTATGAGCGACGCAATCGAACATGAAATTCCGCAAACCGCAGACAACAGCAACAAAACGGAGCTGATCGGACGCGAATCGGATGTGGTGCCGGGCCGTTTCGGCGAACCGCTGCAGGTGACGCACGCCCAGTATTCGCGCGGCGGCGGCAACGCGACACCGAAACGGCCGCTGTTCCTGTGCCTGCATGGCTGGGGATCGAATGAGGCTGACCTTGCCGATATGATGCGATACATCGCACCATACAACGATTACGCTTCACTGCGCGCGCCGCTGACGCTGCAGGCGGCCGGCACGTTCACTCCAGGCGCGTACTCCTGGTTCCATGATTGCGTGCCGTCCGGCGAAGACCTCGACCGCGACGCGTTCGCCGCATCCATGGCTATCGACGATTGGGTGTCGCAGAACGTTCCCGAAGACCGTGCCGTCGTGCCGATCGGCTTTTCCCAAGGTGGCTTGCTGGCGATCCATCTGCTGCGCATGCATCCGGAACGCTACCGTGCGTCGATTTCATTGTCCGGATTCCTTGCGCCTGGGCTCGTCCGCGGCACCGCGCCTGCCGACGACCGTATCGCGCCGCTCAATATTCCCACGTTCTTCGGTTACGGCAACAGCGATACGGTGATCGCCAAGCCGGAGCTTTTCGCCATGAGCGCCTGGCTGGACGAGCACACGTTCCTCACCGCGAAAAGCTACCGTGGGCTCGACCACTCCGTCAGCCTCGACGAGTTCAGCGACCTACGCGGATGGCTCGCCGTGCATGACATCGCGCCGGGGATTCTGTGATGCATCAGTCAGTGATATCGGCCTTGTAGAAGTTCACGTAGGAGCGGCTCGGGGTCGGGCCACGCTGGCCCTGGTAGTGCGAGCCGGTGCCGGCGGAGCCGTACGGATGCTCGGCGGGCGAGCTCAGCTGGAAGAAGCACATCTGTCCGATTTTCATGCCCGGCCACAGCTTCACCGGCAGCGTCGACACATTGGACAGCTCCAGCGTGATATGCCCTTCGAAACCCGGGTCGATGAATCCCGCGGTGGAGTGAGTGAGGATGCCGAGTCGTCCAAGCGAACTCTTGCCTTCGAGTCGTGCCGCAACCGTCGAATCAAGCTTCACATACTCCCACGTGGAGCCGAGCGCGAACTCGCCCGGATGCAAGATCCACGGCTCATCAGACCGGACTTCGAACTGCTCGGTCAGCTCGCCCTGGTTCTCCGCCGGATCCACATACGTATACGCATGGTTGTTGAACAGACGGAAGAAGCGGTCCAGACGGACGTCGATCGACGCCGGCTGCACCATTTCCGGGGTCCACGGATCGAGCGAAATATGGCCGTCAGCCTGTGCGGCGAGAATGTCGCGATCGGACAGCAGCATCGAAATTCCTCCAAACATCACCGGAACAATCGTCATATGAGCGGGCGCGCAGCCAACGCGCGCCCACCAACTGTCGTCCAGTCTAGCCCGTCGACGCTATAAGCCAGCATCACCGCCGATGCATCGCACGCAGCACGCACTTGCGCAGCTCGGAGGCGACGAGCACAATCATCGCCAGGCCGAGGCATTCGACCCACGCACCCGCGGACAGCGGCACGGTACCGAACGCGGTGTTGAGGAACGGCACGTAGACCACCGCAAGCTGCAGCAGCGTGGACAGTGCGATCGCACCCCACAGCCACTTGTTGGCGAACAGCCCCACGAACACCGACTGGTCATGCGAGCGCGAGCACAACGCGTTAAGCATCTGCGCGAAGACCAGGATGGTGAAGCCCATCGTGCGCGCCTCCGTCATCTGCGCGTCATGTCCGACAGCATCCACGGAACGGTCGGTGAACAAGCCTCCGGCGAGGTGCATGTCCATGCCGATCAGCGTGACGGCGGCCATGATGATGCCGATGAAGATGATGTCGCCCCACATCTGTCCGTCGATCACGCGATCGGTGAGTTTGCGCGGTTTGCGTGCCATCACGTCGTCGGTGGACGGGTCGACACCCATGGCGAGCGCCGGAGCTGCGTCGGTAAGCAGGTTGATCCACAGCAGCTGCGTGGCGAGCAGCGGCACGGTGACACCTTGGCTGCCAGGCTGGGTGATGCCGAGGAATCCGGCGAGCATCACACCGCCGAAGACGGTGAACACCTCGCCGACGTTGGAGCTCAGCAGATAGCGCAGGAACTTACGGATGTTGTCGAAAATGCCACGGCCTTCGCGCACCGCCTCGACGATGGTGCTGAAGTTGTCGTCGGCGAGGATCATCTTGGCACTCTGCTTGGTAACTTCGGTACCGGTGATGCCCATCGCGACGCCGATGTCCGCGGTTTTGACGGCGGGCGCGTCGTTCACGCCGTCGCCGGTCATGGCCACGATATTGCCTTGCCGTTGCAGCGATTCGACGATTTTCAGCTTGTGTTCCGGCGCAACGCGCGCGTACACGGAGATTTCGCGGGTGGCCTTGTCGAACGCTTGCTCATCCGGCAGCTCGTCGAGTTGAACGCCGGTGAGCACTTTGCTACTAAGGTCGGCGCTGCCGACCGAGCTGCTGTCTCCGTCCGTTTCAATAATGCCCAGATCGCTGGCGATGCGTGCCGCGGTAAGCGGATGGTCACCGGTAATCATGACGGTGCGGATGCCGGCGCGATGCGCTTCGGCGACGGAATCGCGCACTTCGGTACGCGGCGGATCGATGATGCCGACCATGCCGACCCAGATCAAGTCGCTTTCCAGCACATCGCTTTGGTCGGCGATGTCGGCGACGTGACCGGCGGCGTTGATGCGCACGCCCGGCACTGCGGCGAGCGAAGCGGTGCCGAGCGGACGGTAGGCCTGGCCCAGCGTGCGGTACGCTTCGGCGGACAGGCGTTCCACGGCGGCGAGGATCTGCTGGCGATCGCCTTGCGTCATCGGTCGTACGGCACCGTTGACCGCGATGCGGCTGCAGTAGCCGAGCAGTACATCGGGGGCACCCTTGGCGAAGACGGTGAGACGCCCGGCATCGGCGTTGTCCTGCGCGACGACGGCCATGCGTTTGCGGTCGGAGGTGAATGGAATCTCGCCGATGCGCGTGTAGTTGGCGTATTTGCGATCGGCCTTCACCTTGCGTGCGGCGACGATAAGCGACACTTCGGTCGGGTCGCCGACGGCTTCCCACGTTATGTCGGAAGCAGCGGAACCATCGCCGGCACCTGTGTTTTCGCGCAGTTCGCCGTCGTTGGCCAGCGCGCCCACTGCGAGCGTGGCGACGGCTTCAAGCTGTGCCGCTTCCTGCGCGGGCGACGGGGTGGATGTAAGCCCGGCATCGGGAATCGCAATCATTCTGCCTTCTGGAGCATAGCCGGTGCCGGTCAGCTGCACCTCACCGCTCGGCGTGACCACGCGTTCCACCGTCATCTCGTTGCGGGTGAGCGTGCCGGTTTTGTCGGAGCAGATCACCGACGCGGAACCGAGCGTTTCCACGGAATGCAGTTTCTTGACGATCGCATGATGTTCGGCCATGCGGCGCACGCCGAGCGCGAGCACGACTGTCAGAATCGCGGCGAGCCCTTCCGGCACGGCCGCGACGGCCAGCGAAACGGATAGCAGCAGCGAATCGATTACGTCGTGGATGTCGTTGAAGCCTTCGGTCAGCGCAAGCGCCACCAGCACGACCGCCGCGATAATGCACACCGCGATGCCGAGAATCTTGGAAACGTAGTTCATTTCCTTCTGCAGCGGACTGTCATCATCATCCGTGGCCTGCAGAAGGTCCGCGATTTTACCGACCTGCGTGCGCATGCCAGTGCTCGTCACGATTGCGCGGCCGGTGCCTTGCGTCACGGACGTGCCGTTGAACACCATATTGGCGCGATCACCCAAGGCCTTGGCTTCGGCAAGTGTGTCGACGTTTTTGCCGACCGGTACGCTTTCACCGGTCAGGCTCGCTTCCGCCACGCGCAGGCTGGCGGCGGCGAGCAGACGTCCGTCGGCGGGAATGGAGTCGCCTTCACCGAGCACGACCATGTCTCCCGGCACCACGTCGACGGTGTTGATGCGTGCGATTTTGCCGTCGCGCAGCACGTTGGTTTGCGGCGCGGTCATTTGGGAGAGCGCTTCGACGGCTTCTTCCGCTTTCGATTCCTGAATGTAGCCGAGTACCGCGTTGACGATAAGGATAAGCACAATGACGATGGCGTCGAACGGCAGTATTTCGCCGCCTTCCGCGCCTGGCGCAGCGTTGGCTTTTTCGATGAACCATGCGATGAGCGAGATGCCGGTGGCAGCGAGCAGCAGGTAGACGAGGGGGTCTTTGAACTGCGCCAGGAACTTCTTCCATTTTGGCACGGGTGGTGCGGATGCGAGCTCGTTCGGCCCGTATTGCGCGAGTCGGCGTTCAGCTTCGGCTTGGCTCAGACCGGTGTTCGGATCGACGCCGAGCGATGCGGCCACGGCTTGCGCGTCGGCAAGCGACGGGTCGATTTGTGGCGGCTGCTGGTTTTGCTGATCCTGCCGAATCTGCGTGCGATCGCCCGTAGCGGAATCGCCGTCAAAATTGGCATGGGACTGGATGGACTGATCTTTCTTGCGATCATCCATGGTGATCTCCTTGGGAGCGCCGCGGAGTAGTCAGCTCTCCCCCGTCTTACGTATGCCTCGAATCGCGGAAATCGAAAATCCGCGGAATCGCAAGCATTTTGCAAAGGCGAGGCAACGCTGCGCGGTTGTGGGCACCGGGCGGACGCCATCGGTGCATCCTGTTATTATCGCACATCCTCGGCGTGTGAAAAATGGACATGTGGCGGAACGATGCATGGCACGCGACGGATGCACGATACCATGAAGTGTGATATATTATCGGTAGTTAGTAAAATTCATTACTAAACGGTCGTGCAACATCGCACGGCGCAACCGCAACGATGCAGTGACACCAAGTAATACAGGGGGATGCAAGATGGCAGATACAGCCGAACTCGCAATCGTACATGCAACCACGGCAAGTGCAAGCTGGCTCACCGATCCGACGGTGTTCGCAGCGAACCGCAAGCCGGCACATTCCAGCCACCGATATGTCATCGGCGAGACGAGCGAGCCGAAGCAGAGCCTCGACGGCGAATGGAAGGTTCGTATCGAACAAGCGCGCAACGTGGACGTGGAAAGCGCTCCGTTCGCGGCCGTCGATTTCGAGGATGGCGATTTCGGCGCGATCGAGGTGCCGGGCCACTTGCAGATGGCCGGCTATCTCAAGAACAAGTACGTCAACATCCAATATCCGTGGGACGGTCACGAGGATCCGCAGGCGCCAAATATTCCGGAAAACAACCATGTGGCGATCTACCGCCGTCGATTCGCGCTCGACGCGCAGCTTGCGCGCACGCTGGAAAACGACGGCACGGTCAGCCTCACCTTCCACGGTGCCGCCACCGCGATCTACGTATGGCTTGACGGCACGTTCGTGGGTTACGGCGAGGACGGATTCACGCCGAGCGAATTCGATGTGACGGAAGCGCTGCGAAACGGCAATGGCAACGCCGCCGATTCCCCCGAAGCCGAGCATACGCTCACCGTCGCCTGCTACGAATATTCGAGCGCCTCTTGGCTGGAAGACCAGGATTTCTGGCGACTGCACGGCCTGTTCCGCACCGTCGAGCTCGCCGCCCAGCCGCATACGCACGTCGAAACCGTGCAGCTTGAAGCCGACTACACCGCAGCCGACACCGCCGGTACGGCCGACACCGCCGAACTCAACGCGGCACTCACCTTGCGCAACCCCGCCGACGCGATGACTATCGAAAGCACGCTGCGCGACGGCGACGGAAATGTCGTATGGGAATCAACGCAGGCCTGCAACGGCGAAATCGCCCTTAATTCCGGCAAAATGACGAACATCGCGCCGTGGAGCGCGGAATCGCCGACGCTGTACACGCTGACAGTACGCGTCGTCGGACATGACGGCGCCATCATCGAAACCGTGACGCAGAAGATCGGCTTCCGCACATTCCGCATCGAAAACGGCATTATGACGCTCAATGGCAAGCGCATCGTGTTCAAGGGCGCGGACCGCCACGAATTCGACGCGAAGCGCGGGCGTGCGATCACCCGCGAGGACATGCTTTCCGACGTGGTCTTCTGCAAGCGGCACAACATCAACGCCATCCGCACCTCCCACTACCCCAACCAGGAGTATTGGTACGACCTGTGCGACGAGTACGGTCTGTATCTGATCGACGAGACGAATATGGAGACGCACGGCACGTGGGTGGCAAACAATGTCGAGCGTCCTGAAGACGGCATCCCCGGCAGCCGCCCCGAATGGGAGGGCGCGTGCGTGGACCGCATCAACAGCATGATGCGCCGCGATTACAACCATCCGAGCGTGCTGATCTGGTCGCTTGGCAACGAGTCGAGCGCGGGCGAGGTTTTTCGTGCGATGTATCGCCACGCGCACACGATTGATCCGAATCGTCCGGTACATTACGAGGGTTCCGTGCACATGCGCGAATTCGAGGATGTGACGGACATCGAAAGCCGTATGTACGCGCATGCTGACGAAATCGAACGCTATCTGAACGACGGCAGCCCGGCACATACGGACGGTCCAAAGAAGCCGTACATTTCCTGCGAATACATGCACGCAATGGGCAATTCGTGCGGCAATATGGACGAATACACGGCGTTGGAACGCTACCCGATGTACCAGGGCGGTTTCATTTGGGATTTCATCGACCAGGCAATCGAGACCAAGCTGCCCGACGGCACGACACGCATGTGCTACGGCGGCGATTTCGGCGATCGTCCAAGCGATTACGAATTCTCCGGCGACGGCCTGCTGTTCGCAGACCGCACCCCCTCGCCGAAAGCGCAGGAAGTCAAGCAGCTGTATGCGAACGTGAAAATTGCGGTTTCGGTCGATGAAGCGCGTATTACGAACGACAATCTGTTCGTGTCTACGGGCGATTATCGCTTCGTGCTGCGGATTTTGGCCGACGGCAAGCCGGTATGGTCGACTACGCGCCGTTTCGACGTGGCCGCCGGCGAGAGCGCTTCATTCGAAGTCGATTGGCCGGTTGATGACTACCGCAGCAACGCCGAAGAGCTGGTTTTGGAGGTATCGCAGCAGCTTGGCAACGCTTGCGATTGGGCACCGGCCGGCTACGAGCTGGCGTTCGGCCAGTGCGTGGTGGCAGGTGCGAAGACCACCGCAGATGCCGTTGACGCGGCCGGAGCTCCGGCCGACGGCACCGTCACCCTTGGCCGCTGGAACGCCGGCGTGCGCGGACAGGGTCGTGAAGCACTGTTCTCCCGCACACAAGGGGGTATGGTTTCATATACGTTCGGCGAGCGCGAATTCGTGCTGCGCCGCCCGTCGATCACCACGTTCCGTCCGCTGACGGACAACGATCGCGGTGCTGGACACGCTTTCGAACGTGCCGCGTGGGCGGTCGCAGGAAAGTATGCGCGTTGCGTCGACTGCGCGATCGCAAATCGTGGAGAAAATGCCGTGGAAGCCACGTATACGTACGAATTGGCGATTCCGCAGCGCACGAAAGTGACGGTCCGTTACGTTGCCGACACGGCCGGCCTCGTTTCGCTCGACGTCGAGTATCCAGGCGAGAAGAACGGCGATCTGCCAACGCTTCCGGCGTTCGGTATCGAATGGGCGCTGCCGGTGGAATATGCGAACCTGCGATTCTACGGCGCCGGTCCGGAAGAGACGTACGCCGACCGCAGGCACGCGAAGCTGGGTGTATGGAGCACGACGGCTGGCGATGATTGCGCGCCGTACCTGCTGCCGCAGGAAACCGGCAATCATGAGGATGTGCGTTGGGCGGAGATCACGGACGATTCCGGCCACGGTGTGCGCGTGAAGCGCGGTGCCGGCGCAAAGCCGTTCGCGATGAGCCTACTGCCGTATTCGAGCACGATGCTGGAAGAGGCGCTGCATCAGGATGAGCTGCCGAAGCCGCGTCACATGTTCCTGCGTCTGCTGGCCGCGCAAATGGGCGTCGGCGGCGACGATTCGTGGATGTCGCCGGTGCATGAGCAGTACCAGCTGCCCGCCGACCAGCCGCTCAGCCTCAACGTTCAGCTCAAGCTGTTCTAAGCTAAGCCAGCTTCAGCCTCAAGCATAACCGCCGATTCGCGGCATAATTCCGGCCGACTTGCCAATAGGCAGGCCGGCCGATTCTGTTGATGGCTGAAAACAGGCAGGGTGCCTAAAATGAAAGCACGTCTTTGAAGCAAACGACGCCTCAAAGCATGTTTTTCTGAAGGAGGGCATCATGAGCTATCCAAATATGAATCCCGGCAATCCCAACGACCCCAGTCAACCACCGCAGCCGGGATACGGCGCCTATGCACCGAGCCAGCAAGCGCAGCAATCGCAACAGCAGGACGGTCCACAAAGCGGCGGACCAGATGCCGAGCAGACCCCTCGCTATTCCGGCAATCCATATGGCAACCCGTACGGCAATCCGTATGGATATCCGTACGGTAATCCGTATGGTTACGCCCCGAATAGCCATAGCAACGACAGTGGCGAGTGGGAGCCGGTAAGCCCGTTCAAGTTGGTGGAATCGTGGCTGCCGCAACGCGCGAAGAATGCCATTCGCGGTGTATACGGCGTGCTCGGCGTGATGGCGATTGTGCTCGGCATTGCGCTACTCATCTGGCCGGGGGTGACGCTGAAGATCGCCGCGGTTGCGTTGGGCGCGTATTTCGTGATTTCCGGGGTGATCCGTATCGTCACCGCAATTGTGGAGCTCGGTCTGCCGGGAGGCTGGCGCGTGCTTGACATTCTGGTCGGCCTGTTGCTGACAGTCGGTGGCGTGGTCATGCTGAAGAATGCGACCCTGTCCGGCGCCATGCTGGCAGTGCTCGTCACTATGGTGGTGGGCCTCGGCTGGATGATGGAAGGCGTGATGGCGCTGGTTGAGTCGTGGCATATGCCAAGTTCCGCATGGGCTGTGATTTACGCGCTGATTTCGATTGTGGCCGGCTGCATCATGCTGTTCAGCCCGCTGGCCTCCACCGGTTGGCTGATTCTGTTTGGCGGATGCGCGTTGGTTGCACTTGGCATTGTGGCGATCGTCCGCGCGTTCACGTTTGGCAAGGTCGGCAAGAAGGGCTGATTTCCCGCAATCGCAACGCCGGCCATACCACCGGTCGCATTGCCTTTTTCTGTCGCACGATTCGGCGTTTCGATACAGACGCCGAATCGTGCGACTTTTTCTTTATGCCGCCCCGCATCGCCGGCAAAATACGATACGAAACCAAAGACGCAACGGAAGATTGACAGCAATCGTAACGCTGTGTTATACTAGGTGAAACGTTTCGACGAAACGATTCGACGCACAGACGCGCACAGTACGGAACAACCACAGAAAGCGAGATGAATGACAGGCATCAAAGACGTCGCCCGCGAAGCCGGAGTATCCGCCAGCACCGTTTCCTACGTGCTGTCCGGCAAGCGTTCGATTTCCGCGAAAACCACCGAAAAAGTCATGGCTGCCGTAGACAAGCTCGGCTACACTCCGGACGCCAGCGCCCGCAAGATGCGCGGCATGCGCAACCAGCTCATCGCGCTGAGCTCCCCGATTCGCGGCGACATCAACAAAGCCCGCTACAACGCCTACTTTCTGCACACCGCATGGGCCGCAAGGAACGCTGGCTATGACGTGATGTTGCTGACCGGCCCGGACGCCACGAAAGACATTCGTCGCGTAACGCAAAGCAATCTCGTCGATGGCGTCGTCCTGCTTGACGTCGAACAGGACGACGAACGTGCGGCCGCGGCCATGACCTTCCCCAAGCCGTGCGTGGCGATTGGTTATCCGTCATCGCATGCCGGCTGCGCCTGCGTGGACATCGATTTCGCGCTGATGGGCCGCAAGGCCGTCGATTTTCTGTACGAAAAGGGGCATCGCACCGTCGCGTTCCTGCGCAACAACGAATCCGATTACGACCGCCGTTCCGGTTACGTCATCCTCTTCCGCGAAAGCCTGCTGGCGCACGCGAAGGAGCGTGGCATGACAATCATCGAATCCGAGCATTACGAGGAAGATAGTTTCGATGCGAAGCGGTTCGTCCGCACCATTTTCGCGCGGCCCGACCGCCCATCCGCCATCATCAACCAGGCGAATGCGGGCGTGCTCAGCCAAGTGTTGGTGGAGCTGCACGACAATGGAATGACGATTCCGCAGGACGTTTCGGTGCTGTCGTGCGGCACGTATTTCGAGGGCGAGCCTACGCGCTTCCCCATCACCGAAATGCCGGTCATGCCGGAGGAACTGTGCGCCGAAGCCGTGAATCTGCTGACTTCCGCCATCGAGGAACGCGCCGATATCAACGGTTCCGTCAAGCTCATCGAACCCGCGCTGAAGCGCCGCGGATCCGTTGCGGAAGCGGGGTCCGGCGGCACACAATAAATTTTCTTGCGATTGCCGGCACCGCAGTCGGACACCAATCGCAAGGCCAAGCAATATCGGCAGCATAATTTCATACGGATAATCGAAACGTTTCAACATCGGCCGGCCCCGTTCGGCCGATTGCCAAGATTTTCAGATTTCCAAGTAAGGAGAACAAATATGAATACTATGGCGACTTCCGGTTTCGGCAACGGTGCCCTCGATTCGCTAGCAATCGCGACGGACCACGGCTGTACACGTTGCGTCAACGCCGAAAACCCGACCGGCGGCAAGGGCACTGCAGCCACCGCCGCCAGCGCGCTCGGCCCGTCACGTAAGGGCAGCCCTTGCATCCAGACGATCAAGGCGGGCGATTCGGTCACGCTGATGGACGTCGATGGCCCGGGCGTGATTCGCCACATTTGGATGACGGTCACCGACCGCACTTCCCCGACCGGTCCGAACGTACTGCGCAATCTCATCCTCGAATTCTATTGGGATGGCGAGGAGACGCCGTCCGTGCAGTGCCCGATCGGCGATTTCTTCTGCTGCGGTCACGCACAGGCCTGCCGTATCAATTCCATCCCGATCATGGTGGTGCCAAATCGAGGTTTCAACTGCTATTTCGCCATGCCGTTCGAGCACGCGCGCATTGTGCTGCGCAACGATCACAACGAGGACGTGCCGGCCTTCTTCTACCAAATCGACTACACGGAATACGACGCGCTGCCAGCCGATGCGATGCGCTTCCATGCGCAGTGGCGCCGCGAACGCGTCACCGAAATTGCCCGTGACTACACGATTCTCGACAATGTGCACGGCCATGGCGCGTACATCGGCACCTACCTTGCGCTGACCGCGCTGGAAAGCCGCTGGTGGGGCGAAGGCGAAGTCAAGATGTACATCGACGGCGATGAACAGTACCCGACGTGGTGCAGCACCGGAGCGGAAGACTACTTCGGCGGCGCGTGGAGCTTCGCCGACTTCGACGAGCATGGCCGCATGCGCGAGAACACGTTCACCGGACCGTACCTGGGATTCCCGTTCTATTCGCAGCGTCTTGCCGCGCACCGCGAAAGCGACTACTGGGATGTGGCCACACCCGTCATGCGCGGCCTGTACCGCTGGCACATTCCGGATCCGATTTATTTCGATTCTGACCTGCGCGTCACCTGGCAGCAGATCGGCACCGAGGAAGCCGGCAATTTCGAGCGGCAGGATGACGTCGCGTCGGTGGCATACTGGTACCAGCTTGAACCGCACACGCCGTTCGATCCAATCGGTGACCGTCACTTCCGTCAGCCCCGCTGATTTACGATTATTCCGCTGATTTACGCCGATATCGCCGTATCGTGCGTTGACATGGGAATGGATATGTTCCGTCTCGTGTCAGCGTACGATACGGCGATTGTGTTGTTATGCGGGCACAGTAATCACATTTTCTTCAAGATAACCCGATGATTTTACAATAGAAATGACGATTGCGGCATGCCAGACGCATACCGACGTGCGTATAGTAAAGGCACAACAGAAAAACAACAGAAGAACAAGAAAAACAACACAATAGCGACGCACCGCACGATGTAGAGAAGAAAAAAAGAAGCAAGAAACCAGGCGGTCGTCCGAAAGGAAACATCATGAAGAACAACGACACTTTCAACCAGATCCTCAACTCCAACCTCGCTTCCATCGATCCGGGCTTCGGCCAGTTCGCACTTGCCAAGGCTTCCGCTGATCTGATGAAGAAGGTCCTCAACAAGTAAGACCTTCAAGCAGGAAGGCAAGCCGAACCGCGTCAGGCCATCTCTTTGAAACAGACCGCGTGAGGCAAGGCACCGCCGCAGCGAACGCTGCGGCACCGATTCTCTTCTTTCCGATTTTTTAAATCGCATAGCGGGAGGCCGCGATTCCAACCGAATCGCGGCCTCCCGCTTTTTCATACGCGCACATGCATCCCTGTCTTGCCGGCAATGTC
>OAUW01000749.1_pt1 | contig 15022 bp, 11 predicted proteins | sample 1495241 | NCBI WGS metagenome assembly OAUW01 (sample SAMEA2580063, study PRJEB22360) | human gut metagenome | biome: human gut; feature: human-associated habitat; material: faeces | place: Denmark | collected 2008/2010
CTTTCCCATCGATGATTCTATGATCATAGCTTAATGCGATATACATCATTGGACGATTTTCAATTGTATCTTTATCAACTGCAATTGGGCGTGTAATAATTGAATGCATACCTAAGATAGCTGCTTGATTACCATTTATAATCGGTGTACTCATCATTGAGCCAAAGATACCGCCATTAGTGATGGTAAACGAACCGTTAACCATGTCATCAAGGCCTAATTTTTTATCACGAGCTTTTACGGCTAAATTAGCGATTTCTTGTTCAATTTCTGCAAAATTTTTCTTATCACAATCTCTAACAAATGGTACGAGTAATCCATCGTCAGTGGATACTGCAATGCCAATATCGTAAAATTGTTTAGTAATCATATCATCGCCATCTATCTCAGCATTTACTTCAGGATATTTTTTGAGAGCTGCAACGGCAGCTTTAGTAAAGAAGGACATAAATCCTAATTTAGTACCATCATGATCTTTGATAAATTGTTCTTTTTTACGTTTACGTAAATCCATAACGTTTGTCATATCAACTTCATTAAATGTAGTAAGCATAGCTGTTTGATTTGATACTTCTAATAATTTTTTTGCAGCAGTTTTTTTGCGTCGAGACATTTTTTCACGAATAACAGGTTTTGATGGATTGTTATTAGATTGTTTAGAACCACTGTTTTGTGATTTGCTTTCACTTTTAGCTGTTTGACTTGAAGATTTTTGACTATTTTCAACATCATCTTTTCTTAGAACATCATTGCCTTTTCCGGATACTTCGCTTAAATCAACGCCATTTTTACGCGCATGTCGACGTGCAGATGGTGTTGCATTGATACGTTGCTGGCTATTATCTTGTGTATTTTCACTTTCACTAGAATTCGGATTAGATTGTTTTGGCGTTTCTTTCTCTTTAGCTTCATCTTTTTGTGAAGATTCGTTAGAACTATCGTTAGATGTGTTTACTTGTCCTTCTCCTACTACAGCTACAGCTTGACCTACTTCAACTGTATCGCCTTCCTCGGCTAATTGTTCTGATAATACCCCAGCTTCTTCAGAAACTACTTCGACGTTAACTTTATCTGTTTCTAGTTCTAAGATAGCTTCACCTTTATCTACATTATCGCCTACATTTTTTAACCATTCTGCAATGGTACCCTCTGTGATTGATTCTGCTAATTCTGGAACTTTTACCTCTGCCATACTTATTTTTCCCCCTAGTTAATTGTTAATGCTACTTTCAATAATTTTAGTTTGTACAAGTTTATGAATTTCTCCATCGCCTTCAGCAGGTGCAGCTCTTTGTATTCTACCGTGATAAGTTAAATCATATTTATTAGCAACAAGTGCTTTTAGATAAGGATACACGAATAACCATGCACCTTGATTTTTAGGTTCTTCTTGAACCCATGACACATTTTCAAGATGAGGTAACGATTTTAATACTTCTTTAATTTCTTCTTCTGGGAACGGATATAATCTTTCTACTGCTATGAGAAGAATAGAATCGTTAGGATTTTTAGCTAAATATTCTTTTAGGTCAATATACATCTTTCCTGATGCTAAAATCACTTTTTTGACTTTTTGTTCATCGATATCTTCTGTGATGATAGGTTTAAAACCGCCAGATGTAAACTCATCAATAGGTTTAGCTACTGTTTTATTTCTTAAAAGACTCTTAGGTGACATGACAATTAATGGTCTCATTTCTAAGGTATCTAAACTAGCGGCTTGTGCACGTAGTAAATGGAAGTAATTACTTGCACTAGATAGATTAACTACAGTTGAATTATTTTCAGCGGCTAATTGTAGAAATCTTTCTAAGCGTGCCGATGAATGCTCTGGTCCCTGTCCTTCAAAAGCATGTGGTAAGAAAAGTGTTAAACCTGAACGCTCACCCCATTTTGCGCGAGAACTTGAGAGGAAATTGTCAAACATCATTTGGGACATATTCGAAAAGTCGCCATATTGAGCTTCCCATATGTTAAAGTTACCTTTATTTTCGACGTTATAACCATACTCAAATCCAACTACAGCTGCTTCAGATAATGGCGAATTATGAATATCAAAAGTAGCCTGTTGTTGAGGTACATGATGCAATGGTGTGAATGTATTACCATTTTCTTCATCATGAAGCACAGCATGTCTATGGCTAAATGTTCCCCTTTCACTATCTTGACCTGTTAAACGAATTGAAGTTCCATCTTGTAATATGGTTGCAAATGCAAGTTGCTCTGCTTGAGCCCAATCGACGAGCCCCTCCTCTTTTTCAAAAGGTTCTCTACGTTTTTCTAGTACTTTATTGAGCTTTTTTAGCACATGAAAATCTTTTGGGTAATCAAGCATTGCATCATTGATTTCTTTTAAATGATCAAATGAGAAATCTTTCGTATCACTTTGTAAAGGTAGTTGAAGTGATTCTGGTTTTTCCATATCTGGATTATTCATTTTGTCATTTTTATCAATTTTATCATGTGCTGTTCGCATTTCTTTTTGAACACCGTCAATGACTTCATTCATTTCGTCTTCGGAAATAATTCCTTCATCAACTAACTTTTTACCATATAAAATTTCAACTGAATCATGTTTTCTAATGTTTTGGTATGGAACTGGATTAGTAATAGAAGGTTCATCCATTTCATTGTGCCCATAGCGACGATAACCTACTAAGTCAATAACGACATCTTTATGAAATTCTTTACGGAATTCCATTGCAATTTCAATAGCTTCAATTGTTGCTTCTACATCATCGGCATTTACATGTAGTATTGGAACATCGTAACCTTTAGCTACGTCGGAAGAGTACGTTGTTGAACGTCCATCAATAGGTTCAGTTGTAAAACCGATTCTATTATTTGTAATAATATGAAGTGAACCACCTGTAGAATATCCTTTTAAACTACCTAAGTTCATCGTTTCAAAATTAATACCTTGACCTGGATATGCCGCATCACCATGTATAATAATCGGCATTGCTTTATGGAAGTCGGTAGATGGAGCTCCTACTTGATGTGTATTATCTTGGGCTGCTCTTGTTTTACCAGCAACAACGGGTGCAACGATTTCTAAATGACTTGGATTATTCGCTAAAGAAATACGCTGTTCTATTCCGTATGAGTTAGTCGTTTTAACGCCACCTAGGTGATACTTCACATCTGAAGTCCAACCTGAGGTTAATTCTAAACTACCATCTTCAGGTAAAAACTTCATTGGATCTGTATGCATAAATTCTGAAATCATCATCTCATAAGGTTTTTCCAAGACATGCGTTAATACATTTAAACGTCCACGGTGAGCCATACCGATTTGAATGTTTTTAATCCCCTCGTTACCTGCTAATGTGATTGTGTGTTGAAGCATTGGAACTAATGTGTCGACGCCTTCAATTGAAAAACGTTTAGCCCCAACAAAATTTTTGTGCAAATATTTTTCAAAACCTTCTACGTGTGCGAGTTTTTTGAAAAGTTCTTTTTTTTGATTATCGTTTAAACTTGCTTTATAAGGCGTTTCAATTCTTCTTTTTAACCACACACGTTCTTTATTATTATTAATGTGAGTGTATTCAAAAGCTATCGGTCCTTTGTAACGTCTTTCCATACGAACAATTGCATCATAGGCATTGTCATAAATGTCTTTAAAATGTTCAGAGACAATTCCAGATGATATTTTTTCCAAAGTTTCTTTATCTAAATCAAAATCTTCGATTTCCAATTTAGGAACATTTTGACGCTCTGGAGGATTTACTGGATAAATATCTGCTTTTAAATGTCCGTATTGACGAATATTATCGATTAAGCGCATAACACGTTTAATTGTGCTATCTCCCGCTTGTGAACCACCCCCATCAGTGGTAGGTTTAGCTTCGATATGAGCTTCACCTGTTTTAAATCTTCAGGTACGGATGATGGATCTTGTAGATAATCATCATACAAATCTAGCATAAGGCCAAGATTTGCGCCGAAGTTTACAGGAGCCTCTGTAAATTCTTTCTTGTTCTTAGTCATTTAACACCCTCCACAAAAATGATGAAACGCTTACATGGTTATCATAGCATTATTTCATATATTGTTAAAGTACATTTACCTATTATTATACAAAATAGGAGCAAGACAGAATTTACTCCAAACTCATAGTCTCGCTCCCGTATAATTGCTATCTCCGTCTATCAAGTTTAGCTCGTCGATTCTATAGTAAGAGAATCTTTGTGAAGAAGATGTCCTCTCATTAGTATGACATGATATAGCTATTCTAGTCAGCATCTTAGTGTAGTGACTGGAATCTTTATTTATAATGATAGATGTCGATGGATTTGATTATTTATAGTACTAGTTTAAGGATTGTTAATATTTAAGTCCTGTAATAATTTATTTGTAACTTGTTTAATCGTAATCATTCGTTACTTAAAAAATACTATTCATTTAGTTTAGTACTGGAAAACTGATTTTGAAAGTCGTGTACTTTTGTAGTTCACTTTCTACCTGAATCATACCACCGTTAAGTTGCACAATTTTTTCCGCTATTGATAGTCCTAATCCATTGCCTCCTTGACTACGAGCACGTGATTTATCTACACGATAAAATCTATCAAAGATAAATTCTAAGTCAGCTTTTGGTATACCCATACCATGATCAGTAATATCAATCATAATCATTTTATTTTTTAGTTGAGTAACAATTTTAATGTGCTTATGTTCAGTGTCGTATTTCATTGCATTATCAATAAATATGAGTAAGAGTTGTTCAAACTGATGACGGTTAATTTTTAATTGGATAGGCTTAGTAGCAAGATGTGTTTCAAAAGTATAATCTGGATGTAGGTGTTGCAGTGACTTCACACGTGATTGAATCTCGCTATTTACGTCTACATTTTCACATTCCAAAACATTATGATTGACTCTATCTTTGGTAAGTAAAAGTAGTTCTTCGACAAGTTTTGTTATTCGATTCACTTCTTCAATTGAAATATTCAAAGATTCTTCCAAAACTGCTGGATCTTTTTTCCCCCAACGTTGGATTAAATTTAGATGACCTTGAATAATCTGCAGTGGCGTTCTTAATTCGTGTGAAGCATCCTCGACAAATTGACGTTGCTGATTAAAAGATTCTTCTATTTGATACATCATTTCATTAAAAGTATCAATTAAATTATCTGTTTCTTCATAATTTGTAGTTAATTCAAGTTTATTTTGAAAACCATCTCTTCTAATTTGATTCATTTTATTGGACATTGTAACTATCGGTTTAGTAATTTGTGAAGAAAAGATATAACTCACGCCGGCAGTAATAATGGTTGCAATTAATCCAAAAGCAAGTGCAACTATATAAAGTGATTTAACGAGATTATCATAATTTTGAAGAGAATGGACTAATACACTGTATCCAGAAAAATCTTTCGAACGTATAGGTTCAGTTATTACTAAGTAATTAATACCGTGGCTTCTTTGAATATGTATACGTTCAGGATGTTTGAAATCAATTTTGTTATCATAAGCAAGTGTATTATCATTTGATGTTTGAATTAACTTCCTACCCTTATCATCATAAATCAATATTTCTTGAAAATTTTCTAAGGATGCATTTAAATCCAATGCAGATATATCACTTAAAGATTTAGAATGGAACAGATTGGCGATATCATTTGAACTTCTTTCAGCTTCGTCAATTTCACTACTTCGTAAAGTATCTTTTAAAAAGAAAATAATAATTAAGCAGAAAAGTAATATTGTCGTGAAGGTAATGAGCGTCGTAATAAGCATCCATTTATATTTTAATTTTTGGCGCTTAATCATCGAATCACATACCCTACGCCACGTACTGTTTCTATGGATTTTTCTTTATTAAAAGGTTTGAGTTTATTACGTAAATAACGAATATAAACATCAACGACATTCGTTTCTACTTCACTATTATACCCCCATACGTGATCGAGAATTTGTTCACGTTGCATGACGTGGTTACGATTTTCAGCTAAAACATATAGTAAATCGTATTCTGTTTTAGTTAATTCTAATTGATGGCCATTAACAGTAACTTTAAAGGCATCTTTATCAATGATAATACCATTGATATCTAAAACATCTTTATCTGGCTGTCTGCGCAATACCGCTCTTATTCTTGCAAGCAATTCTTCTATATCAAAGGGTTTTACAATGTAGTCATCTGCCCCATAGTCCAATCCAGCTACTTTATCATATGTCTCGCTTTTCGCAGTAATGATGATAATTGGAGTAGTTGTTTTTTGACGAATTTGTCTACAAATTTCTAGACCATTTATGTTTGGAAGCATTAAGTCTAATATATATAAATCATAGGGCTTAGATAATGCTTTATCCAAACCCACCTTTCCATCATTCTCTATATCAACAGTATAATTTTCATGAGTTAACTCAAGCTCTATAAATCTAGCAAGATTTTGCTCATCTTCTACAATTAAAATATTTGTCATATTTGCACCTCACGCTACATCTTAAACAATTAACTCGTATTTCTAAAGATGTAATTCAAAATTGTAAATGATTTGTTATGAAACTAGTATCATTTTACCATGAACCACGATAATAGATAGTCGAATAAGTAGTCTGTATTTAGAAAAAGTCACTCTAGTATTATCATTGTATTTAAGTTAAATGGAATAAAATATATATTTCTAATTGACAATCATTATCAATCATGTATAATGATAATTGAAAATGATTATCAATACCAATTGAAAAACATTACCCCCACATACAAGTTGTTCTTTTGGATTGGTCATTTTCAACTATCCCCTTTTATATGCCCGTAAAAGACTAACGTTAAGAAATGACGTTTCAATAAAAGCAGTAGACCTTTGACACTTGAGGTCTGCTGTTTTTTAGTGCCACTGCAACGAAAAAATATTCATTGCTAGTGGCACTTATACTTGGGCAAAGCCTCAGGTGTTACCATTCGTAAAATTAAATAAAGCCTGAGGCGTCTTCTTTTATTTAAAAAAGACGAAGTCTCAGGCTTCATTTTCTATAAGTTAAATCTGTAACCAATGCTTCTGATTAAAATATTCTATATTCTGAGGTTTAGCATAATCAGAAATCATATAATCAATTTCGCTAAAACCATCAATACGATACGACGCATGCGCATCTCGCTTACTACTATCCGCTAAGAGATAACTCAGTTGACTTTTTTGAATCATAATGTGACTTGCATGCGCTTCTTCCAGATCAAATTCATAACAATCACTCGTATCAAACGAACCACATGAAATAAAAGCTTTATCAAATTTAAAACGTTGTAATAACTCATTCGTCATATGCCCGCGCACAACATCTTGTTCAGTATTCGTCTTTCCAGCAAGCATAATCACTTCTGCTTGAATTCGTTGCTCCTCTATAGCACGATTCAATTCATCCGCAATCTTCAGAGAATTCGTCACAATCGTGGTCTGAGTAATATCATTGAGATATTGAGGAATTCGCCCTGTTGTGGTTCCACCATCGATGACAATAATTTCTCCAGACTTTATTTGCAAAGCAGCTTTCTTAGCAATACGCTCTTTTACTTGTGATTGTTTCTGCCACTTATTCGCATATGATTTCTCTTTATTAATATGATTGTATTGTATCGCACCTCCATGTGTACGTGTAATCAGTTTATCGTTTTCTAAGGTTTCTAAATCTTTTCTCACGGTTTCAGGCGTAACTTGTAAGAATATAGCTAAATCTTTTACTGCCACCTGTCCGTACTGATCAACACGTTTACGAATAAGATTCAAACGTTCATTTCTTTTATACATAATTATCTATACTCCAATCTGCTTCATTCGTGCTTGCCAACGATCATTTCGCCATCTAAGATACATAATGATAAATCTCAGCGCTTCATCAGCAATACTCACTAAAATAATTCCTGTATAACCTAATCTCCAATGAATCCCTAATAGATAACTTCCAGGTAATAATAACAACCATGTGGTCACAACACTCACGGTGACTGGATAACGTACATCCCCTGTCACGTTTAATAAATCTACAATTAGATTATTAATTGCACGTATCGGTTCTAATCCAAAAAGTATAACAAGATAGTAAATGATTAAATGATAGGTTTGTATGTCGTGTGTTATCCAACGTCCACACACTATAAATCCTATAAATACACACGTCATAATCATGAAAGATTGTGTGATATTAAACCAAATACTTTTTATAACAACTTTCTTTAAAGTACGGTAACGTCGACGGGATATAAATTTTCCTAAATAAATTTGGCTAGCAGCACTAAATGCCATAGCACAACTAAAAGACAGGCCGCTTAAAACAGTAGAAACAGATTTCGCAGCGATGACTTGAGTGCCTAACATCGCAATAAATGCAGTTGTAAATGTCTGTGCAAAATTATAAGAAATTTGTTCACCTGCTGTTGGGATACCTAATGTCGAAACCTGATATATTTTCTTCCAGCTCAGCTTGAAGTAATGCTTGAATGGACGGAAAATTTGTATCAGCGCAATTAAAGCTAAAGTACATCCCAATAAACGACTGAACGCTGTTACCACCGCGACACCTAATACAGGGTTACCTACATATTGTGGAATAATAAAGAGTACGATACCGTTCAAAATGATATTAGTCACATTACTAATGATAGTAATGCGTGTAGCTGATGATGCATGATTCATGACACGTAATACAGTACCAATATACATGTGACAGGTCGTTAAAGTGAGTACACTCAATATAATCATTCCAAATTGATAGGTCAGTTTGAATATATCTTGAGGTACCTGAAAAAGTCGTAAGATAAGTTCGAATGCGATCCCAATCACAATCGTAAATACGATAGATACTATGCTATTGAATAACAAATTATGATAAATCTCTTGTGAAATACTTGAAGGTTGATGTTCCTTCAAATGAACAATACGTATATTTGTACCCACATGAATGATTGTAATCAGAAACGTGATGAGCATGAGTATTTGGCTTATCATTCCCGAAGCAGCAACGGCATCAGTGCTATAGCTGTTTAACATCAATGTATCAGCTTGACCCATGATGAGTATGAAAAGTTGTTCTATCAAAATAGGAATGTATAATGACCGAAACGTTCTTTTAGAAACGATCATCAAATTCTAACACTTTCGATTTATATATAGCGTCAGGTTGCAACTCAATTAATCTAGCCCCACATTGTAAATCACCATAAGTATTGTAACCACCAATACGACCAAAGCTAAGGCGAATCCCATATAAATTAATCGTAAAATCATTGTCATGGTCATGACCGCAGAACATACCTTCAATATCACCGTTTAGTAACATCTGACTAAATAATCCGGAATTAATTTTTGAGCACGCAATAGGTTCATTGAAAATGCCATGATATTCACCAATATTCTCAACTTCTCTATATTCTTGTAATGGAATATGTGTAAATAATAAGTTATGTTGAAAGTTGTGTTGAAATTGAGTTTGATATGCTTGATGTGTTTCCCTAAGCCAATTCACATGTTCAGGTCTTATAAAATCATAATCACCTATGCCAAATGGATTATAATCTCCTCCATCAATAACATAAAGCACATGTGTGACTGTATCGTTGTTTACAACTTCTATTGTATAAGCTTCTTTATCATCAACAATGAGGCTATGATTTTTCTGTACATAGTTGGTAGAATATTGGTCCTCAATAGCGCGTAAGTCTGAACGTTTGAGATGCCCCTCTGTATCGTGATTACCAAATGTCGTTGCAATTTGCGTATCATATCGATTTAAATACTCCATTAATTTTTTATAAACGCGACCTGAATCAATGACGCCTTCAGACCAAATTTGGTCACCTGTTAATACTGTGATGTCAGGTTGATAGTGTGTCATCATATGATGAATTAAATCGTAAGTTTTTTGATCTTTTTCATCATTGTGTGGCCCAATATGTAAATCGCTTAATTGTAGAATTGTAGTCATTGTTTCGTCTCCTTTACTCTTTTGTCGAACCGATAGTTATACCTTTTACAAAATGCTTCTGAACAAATGGGAAGAGGAATAATACTGGAATTGTTAATAGTACAATCATTGCCATCTGCATTGAGTCCCCTGTAATTGTCAACTTGTCTAACATCGCATATGAACCTGACTTTTGTTTTAAAGCATCTGCAATGGCAGCTTGTTTCGTTAACATATCTTGTAAAACAGTAGCTAACGGTTTGAGGTTTGGATTACGTACGAAGAATGCACCTGTAAACCAATCATTCCACTGACTCACGGCGTTAAATAATGTAATTGATGCCACCACGGGTTTACTCATGGGTAAGACAATTTTCCAAAAGATTTGAAAGTCATTACAACCATCTACTCTAGCGGCTTCAATCACACTACTAGGTAATTGATTGAAGAATGTACGCATAATTAAAATGTTATAAACGCTATAAAGTGACGGTAAAATGTATACCCAGAATGTATCAGTTAAATGAAGTTGATTTAATAGGATATAAAGTGGTACAACACCGACACTGAATAACATCGTAAAGACTAGGAAGAATGAGATGATTCTTCGAAACGGTAAACTTTTGATTGTTAGAACGTATGCAGCCATAGCTGTTAATATGACGCTTAGTATCGTTCCTATGACTGTCTTTGCGATACTAATAAATAATGCATTTAATAACGTGCCTTGTTTAAATATCTCCTTAAAATTATCTAGTGAAAATTTACGCGGGTAGAAAGTGATGCCACCTTTTTGAGCATCTACCCCAGAGTTAAATGCTAAGGCAAAGATATTAATCATCGGGAGGATAATTGTGATTACTAAGCCAATAATAATGATTAATGAGATAATACGAATGACAAGCGCACTTTTATCTTGTGAAACTTTCATTGTCTCTGCCACCTCTTAATAAATAATTTGAGTTCCTTTTTTATCTCTTTGATTTTCAACGTATCTTTCAAATTGATTTAAGCCTGCCTCTTCTAAACGTTGCTTAGCACTATCAATAATTTGTTTCGTTTCCTTGTCTGATTGAGAATAATAAGCACGTTTAATAGCGTCACTATAATCATCGAGTGCAACTTCTAAATCTTCGCCATATTCATATTTAGATAAGAATGACTTTACTGTGAGTCCGTTTACGATTTTGGCGTGTTTCTGTCTTTGATCATAATGCCACATATCAGCAATCTTTTCAGGAGTCGTCTTTTTCGTTTTTGTATTATCTCCGTATTCAGTTTCACCGAAATCAGCTTTATTATCTATATCAGTATAACCAAGATGATCTGCCCAATAAGAACCCGCACCTCTAAAACCACGTTTTTTAGCTTCGTCTGGATTATTTTCAACTTCTTTTAACACTTCAGGTTTAACATGAGGGTTACCTTTCTTATCTAACGTATAGTCACGTCCTTTAATACCGTACTGACCGAGTAATTTACCTCTGCGACTTGCAAGGAAATCAGCGAGTTTAACGACGTCTTCAGGATGTTCAGTCGTACTTGGTACAGCCCAACCGTTTGCGCCTGATTTATATGGCTTTTCAACTCTAAATTTACCTTTGACTGTATTGAGTGGCCCAAGAGGAACGTATTTCATACTTTGATTTTCAGTAACATAGTTATGTAAATCTGAAACAATGCCCCATGAGCCATTAACGAGTCCTTCTTTTGCTTTATTTTCTTCCATTGTATAGAACTCTTTTGTCATTAAGCCTTTCTTCATAAGGTCTTTAACGTAATGTACACGTTTAAGTGGATATTCGGTTTGTGATTCATGTATAATTTTCTTACCTTTATTTAAAAATTTCTCATCAGACTGACCAGTCCACACAAGGTCATTATAGAATTTAGTACGATCGTCACCGCCCCACGCTGTTGGGCCAATAGGTGTGATTTCTTTACCATTATCATCTTTGAAGTGGTGTTCTTTCATCTTTTCAGCAAGTTTTTCTACATCTTTGGACGTCTTGATAGAAGTAGGGTCGATATGAAGTTTATCCATGATATCTTTTCTGACGTAAGGACCACCTACAGTGCGACGTTCTTCTTGTCCTGGATGACGGTTAATCCCCATATGTACAAGGTACGTTCCATCTTGTTCTTTATTAAACATGATGTTATCTTTCGTATCTTTTGGTAAATATCCTTTTTTGAAATACTTACTATAAATTTTTGTGTTTTTAAGCATTTTCGTTAAGTCTGTGAGTCGACCTTGTTTCGCTGCTTTATTTAGTACTTTCATTTCAGGTCTTCCACTATCGTCTAAGTAATAAACGATGAAGTCGGGTAAATCTCCTGAAGCGAGTCCTGAAGTTAATGCTTCTGTGGAATCTTCATTAGAAACGGTTTGAAGTTCTAACGTGATGCCAGTCTTTTTCTTAAGTTCTTGAGCGACTTCTTTATTCATTTTAGGGGAGGCATCGTTATCACTTTGAAACACAAGTCCTTTAAGCTTTCTATCTGCAATCCATGTATCTGGTTTACCTTTAGCATCTGCTTTTCTTTTCGCTTCATCTTGCGTTTTATCTTTGCTACATGCTGTTACGAACAAAATGACAGCAATCATTAAGATGAGCATAGACTTTCTAAACATGTACATTCTCCTTAATATAGTGATGTATCCAGTTTCTTATCTGCGAATTTATTAATAATGACGACAGCGATAAGTCCTATCACACCCTGTAATAGACTAATCGCAATTGCGTAACTGAAATCGCCTTGCTCAATACCAGTACGAATCACAAATGTATCCAGTATTTCTGAAACGTTAGCGTTACCTGGTGTTTTGAGTAGGTAAATTTGATCGAACCCTGCTTTTAAAATATCGCCTAGAGAAATGATGAATAAAATAACAATTGTTGGTGTTAACATAGGTAAGGTAATATGTATAATTTGTTTGAAACGATTCGCGCCATCAATCGCAGCTGATTCATAAATTTCAGGATTAATACTCATAATTGCTGCAAAATAAATAATGGAATCCCACCCTACATTCTTCCATATATAACTAGAAAACATGATGGTGTGGAAATACTCAGGGTTCATCATAAAGTAAGTCGACCCGTCGCCACCAAATTGATGGATCAGTTGATTCATAAGTCCATCATCTGGAGCGAGTAATTTCTTGAAAATACTGATAACTACAACCCAAGATAAAAAATGAGGGATGTAAAGTACGCCTTGAAATAAACCTCTGATCTTACCTAATTTAGAATCTTTAATTTCGTTAAACATAATGGCTAAAATAATTGGAAATGGTAGAGCTAAAATCAATTTCATGCCACTTATAATTAGCGTATTCATAATAATTTGAATACATCGAGGGTCAGAGAAAAAGCGTTTAAAATAGTATAGCCCTTTCGAATCACCGCCGATGATACCAGTATCGAAGCGGAAATCTTTGAATGCCAGAACAAGACTTGTCATTGGAATATAGTTGAAAATCAAGAAAAAGAGTAAACAAGGTAAAATCATTAAGTAAAGTACTTTGTGTTCCCACATTCTTTTTAACAAAGGTTTTTGATGAGCGGATTGAAGGCTTTGTTTTTTGTTTTTACTCATGATAAAACCTCCTCTTGTACTCTTTCGCCTGAATCAGAATCGAAAAAGTGTGCATCTTCCGTTTTTATACCGAAGGAAACTGTTTGTCCTAATTCAAAATCCAAATTACTATCTACAGCTGCTATGATTTTATGCTCATTGTGATGACAGTGAAGTAATTTGTATGAACCAGTTAACTCAACTAAGTCTACAGTGAATTGAGAAAGTTGGATTGGATAATTACTTATTTCGTTATCATTAACAAGATGTAAGTCTTCAGGTCGTATACCAAGTCTGTATTGTGCATGCGATGCAAGTTGAAGTAATGTAGCATCAGCCACTTTTTGTCCATCGAAGTACCAAGCATCCATGTTGTAGGTCATTGGAACCATATTCATTGATGGGCTACCAATGAAAGTGGCAACAAATTCATTGACAGGATGACGATAAATTTCTTCAGGCGTACCAATTTGTTGTATTTCGCCTTGTTTTAATATGACGATACGTGATGCCATTGTCATAGCTTCAGTTTGGTCGTGTGTCACGTAAATCGTTGTTGCTTTCATTTGTTTATGTATTTTTATAATTTCGCTTCTCATGTTACTTCGTAATTTAGCATCTAAATTAGAAAGTGGTTCATCCATGAGAAAGATTTGAGCTTCTCTAACGATAGCTCGACCAAGTGCCACACGTTGACGTTGTCCTCCAGATAAGGCTTTAGGTTTACGGTCGAGGAGGTTTTCAATTTCTAATATTTGAGCTGCATGTTGAATTTTTTCGTCATAAATTTTCTTCTTGATTCCTCGCATTTTTAAGCCGAAAGCTAAATTTTTATAAACTGTCATATGTGGATATAATGCATAGTTTTGAAAGACCATAGCAATCTTACGATCTTTAGGTTGTAAATCGTTGATTACTTTATCGTTGATACTAATTGTCCCTTTGCTCACATCTTCAAGTCCTGCAATCATACGTAACGTTGTTGATTTCCCACATCCCGAAGGTCCTACAAATACTACAAATTCATTGTCCTCAATATCTAAATTGAAATCTTTAACTGCGTAACTACCATTGTCGTAAACTTTGTTTAAATCCTTGATTTGTATCATGTCTTTGCTCCTTTGAAGATTTAATCACAAGTTCAGTATAAGTAATCGCTATTAAAGTAAACTTTTTTCAAATTTAAGTTTTCGTAAATCAAAATTTTTTGTTTGTAATTTTTCAAAAAACAAAAGACTTAAAACATTTATAAGACAACATTTTAAGTCTTTTATTAACAAAAATGAAAACAAAGAAATTAATATAAGATAAATATTATTAACATTGAGCTTACAAACAATATTTATTTAAAAACGCCGATTTGAATATACTAAATAAACCACTAAAATCATTGTTTACTCACAATCATTTCAGTGGTTTGGTCAATACCTATTTAATTTAAAATTCCAACCGCGCTTCTTTATACAGCGAGTTGTTTTTTCAATATTAACGTTGATAAAACAATGCAGAATACACCACCAATAATGCC
>OAUW01000757.1_pt1 | contig 14796 bp, 10 predicted proteins | sample 1495241 | NCBI WGS metagenome assembly OAUW01 (sample SAMEA2580063, study PRJEB22360) | human gut metagenome | biome: human gut; feature: human-associated habitat; material: faeces | place: Denmark | collected 2008/2010
AAATAGTACAAGTACTTCATTAAGTGACTCAACAAGTACGAGTCTTTCAGGATCAACGAGTGCATCCACATCAACGAGCGTAAGTGACTCAAACAGCGCAAGCACATCGGTAAGTGACTCATCAAGTACAAGCGTTTCAGATTCAACAAGTACATCGACATCAGAAAGTGCATCCACGTCAACGAGCGAGAGTGACTCCAATAGCGCAAGTACATCATTAAGTGACTCAACAAGTACAAGCATTTCGGATTCAACGAGTATGTCGACATCAGACAGTGCATCAACATCAACGAGTGTGAGTGACTCGAACAGTGCAAGTGCATCCATGAGTGAATCATTAAGTACGAGTCTTTCAGAATCGACAAGCACATCGACATCAGAAAGTACGTCTGAATCAACAAGTGTGAGTGACTCAAACAGAGCAAGTACATCGTTGAGTGGCTCAACAAATACAAGTATTTCAGATTCAACAAGAACATCAACATCCGATAGTGCATCTACATCAATGAGTGTAAGCGACTCAAATAGTGCAAGTACGTCATTAAGCGAATCGGCAAGCACGTCCACATCAATGAGTACATCTGAAACTTTCAATTCACAATCTCCTATAAATAGTGAAAGTCAATTTATTGGTGATAGCTCGTCTGAAGATACAATCGTGACTCAATCAAAAAATACGAATATGCTTAATAAAACTGGAAAAGATTATGATTTACAAGAACAAAGTGGTTATACTGATTCAGAACAACACAGTGAAAAACAAAGTAATCAAGCCGATAATCACTCAAACAACCTCGATTTACTTCATCAAAATCGTGCACAAGATAAAGTCGTTAAACAACCGACTAAAGGAGAAGATGGAGTTGTAAGCAACGGTTTTATAGTAGCAGTAGCTATCTTATTGGCTATCTTCGGTTTAGCAAAAAAATCTAGAAAAGACGATGATGATCAAGATGGTAGTAAATAACAGATAGTTTTAATCATATTAAGAGGCTAGGGAACAATAATTGATTGGATAAGTACATGACAACTAAATCCAACTTTAGATTATCCTTAGCCTCTTTAGATATGATTCAAGTGATTAATTATTTAATAATTAGGGTGAAAAAATGTTTAAGAAATTCGAATGTATAATTTTATATAAAAGAATATTTTTTACATGCTTAATTTTAGTTATATATATTATAGGAAGTAATATTTCAATCGTAAGTAATGAAAATTTAAGAACTCATAAAGATTCCTTTTTTAAGTTAGCTATTACTAATGTAGGTGGGGATTTACATACATTAAATATATTTTCACTAGGACTTGGGCCGTGGTTAAGTTCGATGATTATTTTGACACTAATAAACCACAAAAGTAATGATAAGGTTAAAACACAAACTCGTAGGGAACGACATTTCAAAGAGCGAGCGTTAACACTTATCATTAGTGCCGCTCAAGGATTTTACATTATTCATTCATATATTAATAAACATGCGATTAAAGATAGTAATATGCTCATTTTATTATTAGTCTTAATTACAGGAACGTTGTTAATGGTGTGGTTAGCAGATCAAAATACAACGTATGGCATTTCGGGACCTATGCCAATTGTTTTAATGAGTCTTGTTAAATCTATATTTAATACACATTTTCCTAAATTAAATTCAAGCGCATCTTTAATTACTATGATTATTGTCTTATTAGTGCTGGCCTTATTTATACTCTTCTTTATTGAGTTAACAGAATATCGGATAGAATATAATGATATTATGAATATTTCTGCTAAAGATATACCATCATATTTATCATGGAAACTTAATCCCGCTGGTAGTATCTCTATCATGGTGAGTTTGTCATTATTTATGTTAACGAATAATATCGTTAATTTCATAGGACGCTTTATCGTGAATCATAATTTTGAAACACATGTCTTTAATTTTACAAATCCAGTTGGAATTACTATATATCTTCTGTTACAAATGATTTTGGGTTACTTTTTATCAAGATTATTAATTAATACAAAACGTAAATCAAAGGAATTTCTTAAAAATGGGAATTACTTCGAGGGTATTCAACCTGGACAGCAGACAGAAAAATTTCTAGGGAGTAAAGCACGTCGTATTTGTTGGTTCGGTTCAATAGTAGTAGCGATTGTACTCGCTATACCAATGTATTCAGCGCTGCTTGTCCCCCACTTACTTAAAGAAGTTTACTTTACAACTCAAATGATTGTATTTGTCTATATTGGAATTAATATCGCTGAAACAATTAGAGCGTACTTATACTTTGACAGCTATAAGCAAATTTTAAATAAATATTGGTAGGGAGGAGGTTTTGGAATATGAAACGATTTATACCAGCTTGGTATAGCCGTAACAGATGGTGGGAAAGTACCTCAAGACCATTCTATCTAAAAAAACAGTATACAGATTTTGACGATATGATTAGTTTAATGACAATGCATAGTTCGAATAATGTGGATTATCAATTGATAGTTTTAAGTTTTAGTCCATATCTTAGAACATTCCTCCATCGATATGATTTGTATGAAAGTCATTATTGGTCTGTATTTGATGAGATACAGGGCATTGGACATCAAACGCCTCAAGCTATTGATTATCGCGATCTTTCATGGCCAGAAGGCACTGAATTTATTTTTACTCCCTTTCAAATTCAAGCGATTACGGGTGATAACACGTTTTCTAAAATTCACTTCAGCCAAGAGGGGTACCTGATGTGGGTAGAGGATTACAAGTATAGTACAATTCAAAGACGATTTGTATTCGATGATAGAGGATTTATATCGGCAGTGCGTACTTATACACCTGATGGGGATAACAATAAAAAACACTATTTTTCAAAAGATGGGGAAGAAATATTTGTTGAAGACTTAAATGTTAATACAGTAACGATTAATAAAAATTTCCAATCAAAATTTAAAAAGGTTACGTATTCATCTATGGCTGAGTTGATAGAAGAGAAATTCCAATCATATGTAGAAAGAGAATTGAATGAAGATGATTCTGTTATAGTGGCATCTGATGAACGTCATAATTCAATGATGGCTCGCACAATTGATGCACCGTCTTTATGTTTTTCTATTTTTACTGAGCGAAATAAAGTGGTGACACAAGATTTATATGATTCTATTTCGAGAGCATATTATTGTCTCGTTGATACACAAGCTAATCAAAATATGATTGAACACTACGCAGGATTGAATATGAATAATTTTAATCTTTTAAGGGTAACGCCTTTTGATGCGCAGTCATTACCTAACCAAAGTAGTCAATTGTATGACACTTATATTGGATTATGGATAGATGGTTTGGACGAGATTGAAATACGAGAGATTGTAAACAGCTTATTTCAATATATTCAACATAAAGATGGCTATAAGTTGAAAATTTTAACTAAGAGTAGAGATAATCTTACGGAAAATCTTATAGATGAAGTTGCTCATCTCAATGATTTATATCACCAAGAGAAAAAGGAAATAAGTGATGTAATTGAAGACGTGATACAGAATAAAAAAGAAACAATCATTGATATTGAAACAGTACCGTTTGAAGAAGATCTTGTAAGCGTTATTTCAAAATTAAGAGTTGTAGTAGATTTATCTTTAGAGCCGAAACTTTTTTTACAAATCTGTTGTATTGGCGCGGGTATACCACAAATTAATAAAAAGAGAACAGATTATGTTAAACATATGCATAATGGATATATTATTGATGACATATCGCAAACTGTAGAATCTTTAGATTATTTTTTGGCACATTTAAAAAATTGGAATTATTCTTATGCATATTCCATGAGATTAACGGATGATTTTAGTTCAATTAATATTATTCATCAAATTAATCAGTTATTTAAAGGTGATGTTTCAAGTGGCACGTAAATTTAGAGTACTTCAAGTAGGTGGTCATGATTTAGGTTCTTTATTTAATCAAAAAAGTAATGTCGAATGGGATTATTTTGATGTTGGTTTGTTTGATTTTGAAAGTGGCTATCAAGATGTTGTAGTACATATTTTAGATGAAAAAGGACAATTTGATTTTGTTTTTGTACGTGAAAAATATTCTGATTCATTAATGAAACTTTTATCATTAGTCAGTACACCGTATAATACTGTGATTGACAATGAGTATTGGGATAATCAATACCAACAAGATAAGACAATACAACGTAATTTTATAAAACCACTCATTTATGAAAATAAAGAACAATTACAACAAAAACTAGAGGCAGTTACATTTCCTGGGCAATATGGAGATAAAGTTAAACCTATTCATTGTCGCGTTAGTATTCATTTTGATGGTTCTTATCAATTTAATGGAAATGAGTCTATTGAAGTATCAGGACGATTTGGGGAATCATACCAACCCCTCATTACATGGAGTCAAAATATCATTGCTGATGCCAATAAGGTGAATCAAATATGGCCAGAATTTAAAGTTGAAGGTGATGCTAAAATCCAATATACATTGAGATTGACGCCTGTTTATTCAACTGATCAACCAGTAGAAAAGCTAATATATGAACAAGACGATTTAGACACTCCCATAGAACTACCTGCTCGTCCTTATCAAACATATGTGAGTGTATCAATCAAAGCTAAAGGTAAAGGAACATTATTTATAGGTGCTATTCATAAACGTTGGTCACGCTTGGAATTAGGGCAGTTCATATTAGGCGGAAAACGATATAGTGATGAAAATAAGCAAGAATTTATACATTACTTCCATCCTGGAGATTTAAAACCACCACTCAATGTATATTTTAGTGGGTATCGTACTGCTGAGGGCTTTGAAGGGTACTTTATGATGAAACGTATGAATGCTCCATTTATTTTAATAGCTGATCCTAGAATCGAAGGTGGTGCCTTTTACCTAGGGTCAGAGAATTATGAACAGGCAATCCGTAAGGTTATCCAAAATGCTTTGGATTATTTGGGATTTGCGAACAACCAATTAATTCTTTCTGGATTATCAATGGGATCATTTGGCGCACTTTATTACGCTACAAAATTAAATCCAGCGGCTGTTATTGTAGGAAAACCTTTGATAAATCTCGGTACTATTGCTAATAATATGAAACTCGTTCGTCCAAACGATTTTGGAACGTCACTTGATATTTTGCGATTGAATCAAAATGGCATAACTAACAAAGATGTTGTTCAGTTAGATAATCATTTTTGGAAGCAAATTCAGCATAGTGATTTGTCAATGACCACATTTGCGATTGCTTACATGGAGCATGATGATTATGACAAATATGCATTTCAAGATTTATTGCCTGTTCTTACAAAACAACATGCACGTGTGATAAGTAAAAGAATTCCTGGTAGACATAATGATGATTCTGCTACTGTTACTCATTGGTTTATTAATTTTTATCATTTAATCATGGAAGAGCGATTTGGGAGGGTAACACATGCAAGAAGATAGGAAATTTGAAGTCAAATGGCGACTAGTTAATTCATCAACTTTTATGTATGGTACAAAATTACGTTTTAATCAAGATAATATCTATTTTGAGAACCCTTTGATGCCATCCGGTACAATCATTCACAGTTGGTATATGTTAACTGATTTTGCAGAAGCCCGTGTAAGCCCTAAGCTACCTATTTTAAAAAAAGGGCGCCAATATCAATTTCAATTTAATTTTGAAGTTGAACCTGAGGGTGCGGCTTATTTTAAAATGAAATTTTATCGTAAGAATAAAGAAATTCTTAGTCATCAAATTCTAAAAAATAAAAAAGAAAATATTGTCTATCCTAGAGAAGCATATTCATATGAATTAGAACTTATTAATGCTGGCATGAATCATCTATCTTTTCACAATATAATTGTGCAAGAATTAAGTGAAGATAGTAATCAAGCTTATGAGGCAACGCAATATATAGATCCTAAGAAAAAACTTAAAGTAATTAATCAAATAATAACCAATATAAGGACACATCATCTAGACACATCAAACTATCACAGGAGTGATACGAATGGCTAAAGGTGTTAACCAAATTATTAATAATATTAGGTTAAGAAAATTGCGCAAAATATTAAATCAAATTAATGCGCTTAGTGAGGAGTTCTCAAATTTTAGTGATGAAGCACTTCAAGCGAAGACAAAAGAATTTAAAGTTTATTTAAATGATAATAAAGCTTCACTCAATCACATTCTGCCACAAGCTTATGCAACAGTTAGAGAGGCTTCTAAGCGCGTTTTAGGTATGTATCCAAAAGATGTGCAGATTTTAGGAGCAATCGCTATGCATCAGGGGAATATTGCAGAAATGCAAACAGGAGAAGGTAAGACGCTTACAGCTACCATGCCTCTGTACTTAAATGCACTTACAGGTAAGGGTGCTTATCTAATCACAACAAATGATTACTTAGCAAAACGCGATTTTTTAGAAATGAAACCACTATATGAATGGCTAGGCTTGTCTGTATCATTAGGATTTGTGGACATTCCAGAATATGAATACGCTGAAAATGAAAAATATGAACTGTACCACCATGACATTGTTTACACGACTAATGGGCGACTAGGGTTTGATTATTTAATTGATAATTTAGCTGATGATATTCGTGCCAAATTTTTACCGAAATTAAACTTTGCTATTATTGATGAAGTCGATTCTATTATATTAGACGCTGCCCAAACGCCTTTAGTTATTTCTGGTGCACCACGTGTACAATCTAATTTATTTCACATCGTTAAAACGTTTGTTGAAACACTTGAGAAAGATAAAGACTTCATAGTTAATTTTAATAAAAAAGAAGTGTGGCTCACTGATGAGGGCTCGGAAAAAGCAAGCCATTATTTCAAAGTGAATAGTATATACCAACAGCAATATTTTGATTTAGTTAGGATGATTCATTTATCGCTTAGAGCTAAGTATTTATTCAAATATAATTTAGACTATTTTATTTTTGATGGTGAGATTGTGCTTATAGATAGAATAACTGGTCGTATGCTACCTGGAACAAAGCTTCAGTCTGGTTTACATCAAGCTATAGAGGCTCTGGAAAATGTTGAAATTTCTCAAGATATGAGTGTGATGGCAACCATAACATTCCAAAACTTATTTAAGCAATTTGATGAATTTTCAGGTATGACTGGAACAGGTAAATTAGGGGAAAAAGAATTCTTTGATTTATATTCAAAAGTTGTTATAGAGATTCCGACTCACAGTCCGATTGAACGAGATGATAGACCTGATAGAGTATTTGCTAATGGTGACAAAAAGAACGATGCAATTTTAAAGACAGTGATTGGTATACATGAAACTCAACAACCTGTGTTACTAATTACACGTACTGCAGAAGCGGCAGAATATTTTTCAGCTGAGTTATTTAAACGTGATATACCCAACAATTTATTAATCGCTCAAAATGTAGCTAAAGAGGCACAAATGATTGCTGAGGCGGGACAATTATCTGCAGTTACTGTTGCTACAAGTATGGCAGGGCGTGGAACTGATATAAAGTTATCAAAAGAGGTTCATGATATCGGTGGCTTAGCAGTGATTATTAATGAACATATGGATAATAGTCGTGTTGATCGTCAATTAAGAGGACGCTCAGGTCGCCAAGGAGATCCTGGATATTCACAGATTTTTGTATCACTTGATGATGATTTAGTAAAACGTTGGAGTAACTCTAACTTGGCAGAAAATAAAAACCTCCAAACGATGGATGCATCTAAACTAGAAAGTAGTGCACTCTTTAAAAAACGTGTAAAGTCAATTGTTAATAAAGCGCAACGTGTATCTGAAGAGACTGCTATGAAAAATAGAGAAATGGCAAATGAATTCGAAAAAAGTATTAGTGTTCAACGAGATAAAATTTATGCTGAACGTAATCACATACTTGAAGCAAGCGATTTTGATGATTTTAATTTTGAACAGCTTGCACGAGATGTGTTTACAAAAGACGTTAAAAATCTTGACTTAAGTAGTGAACGTGCACTTGTGAATTATATATACGAAAACTTAAGTTTTGTCTTCGATGAAGATGTATCAAATATTAATATGCAAAATGATGAAGAAATCATACAATTCTTAATACAACAATTTACTCAACAATTTAACAATCGTTTAGAAGTTGCTGCTGATTCATATTTAAAACTTCGTTTCATTCAAAAATCAATTTTGAAAGCGATAGATAGCGAATGGATTGAACAAGTAGATAACTTACAACAACTTAAAGCCAGTGTAAACAATCGACAAAATGGACAGCGTAATGTCATTTTTGAATATCATAAAGTGGCTCTTGAAACGTATGAATATATGTCTGAAGATATAAAAAGGAAGATGGTTAGAAATTTATGTTTAAGTATTCTAGCCTTTGATAAGGACGGAGATATGGTCATTCATTTCCCATAAACAAAGAGGTGTTAGACATGACGATTTATAATATCAATTTTGGAATCGGTTGGGCCAGTAGTGGTGTTGAATATGCACAAGTGTATCGAGCAAAACTATTAAGGCAATTACCTTATCCAACAAAATTTATATTTTTAGATTTTATTCAATCAGAAAATATTCAAACACTCACAAGCAACATAGGGTTTAAAGATGATGAAGTTATTTGGCTATATCAATACTTCACAGACGTAAAAATCGCTCCTACAACGTACACAGTTGATGATTTAATTTCAGAGTTAGGTAATGAGGTTACTCGAAAAGAACAAAACGGTAAAGTATTACGACTCTATTTAAATAATCAGCAAACATTCGTAACCTGCTATTTAAAAAATGCTAACGAACATTACGTTGATCGTGCAGAGTTTGTGGTGAATGGAATGTTAATTAGGAAAGATTTTTATAGCTATGTAAGAACATTCTCGGAGTATTATGCTCCTTTTGACAATAAAGCTAAAATATATATGCGTCAATTTTATAATGAAAATGGATCAATTGCATATCGCGAATATATAGATGAAGATGAACATGTTTTTGTGTTTGATGATGCACGTTTATACAGTAAACAAGCACTCGTCGCATACTTTATACGTCAATTGCGATTGAATTCAGAGGATATCATTATTATTGATCGAGCAACTGATGTGGGACAAGCCATATTAGAAAACAAGGGATCCAGTAAAGTTGGCGTAGTCGTTCACGCTGAACATTTCAGTGAAGGTGCGACTGATGGGACTCACATTTTATGGAATAATTATTATGAGTATCAATTCGAAAATGCACAGCATATTGATTTCTTTATCACAGCGACAGATTTGCAAAGGCAGACACTAAGTGAACAATTTAAACAATATAAGAATGATTGTCCACGTATACGTACAATTCCAGTAGGTAGTATAGAATCGTTACAATATCCTGAAAAAGAAAGAAAACCATATTCCATCATGACCGCATCACGTCTTGCTAACGAAAAACATGTTGATTGGATAGTGGAAGCTGTGATTAAAGCTAAACATCAGTTACCTCAATTGAGTTTTGATATCTACGGACAAGGAGAAGAACAAGAAAAAATTAAAAATATTATTACCAAACATCGTGCTGAGGATTACATACAAATTAAAGGACATAGAAATCTTCGTACAATATATCAGCAATATGAATTATTCATAGCGGCCTCACAAAGTGAAGGGTTCGGACTGACATTAATGGAAGCGGTTGGCTCTGGTTTAGGTATGATTGGATTTGATGTGAATTATGGCAGTCCGACATTTATTCGACATCATCAAAATGGCTATTTGATACCGATAGATTTTGAACAAGCGTCTACTGATGATATCACAACGCAAATCGCTCATATGATTATTCGATATTTTGAAGATGGTCCCATAAGGGCACATGAGGTTTCGTATGACATTGCAGAATCATTTAAAACATCGCATATTGTTGATCTATGGAGACAACTCATTGAAGAGGTGCTATATGATTAATTTATTCGAAAATTATAATCAAGAAACACAGGAATTACATCAATCTCTTAAGCGTGCTGGTTACAATCACTTTACGATTGTAATTAATGATGATGGATTTTTACCTGATGATGTGACATCGCCGTATCGTTTTTTCGCAGCATATCAAATTTATGAAGATGATACCCCTGCTTTTTTTAATGATATTGATACGCCGCCTTTTTGGGAAATTAAAGGAGATGCGACAATGGCTACCATTACAGATATGGGTGAGCTTAGAGGTGAAATCTTTTATAAGGAACATTATAAGACACGTGTAGTTAGCCATGTAGAGTGGCTTGATTCAAAACAGCGTTTGCGTTCGGTTGATTATTATACAAAAGAAGGATTTAAATTTGCTGAAACAGTTTACGATTTGTTAGGTAATGCAATATTAAAAAAGTATATGACACGTGAAGGTAAAGAAGTGATTTATGAGAATTATGTAACTAACGATGTAGTTGTAGAATATAAAGGGAAATCTTATTTTTTTGATTCATATACAGAGTGGATTAAATTTTACTTGAGTGAAATGGGCATTGAGATAAAAGAAGTTATATTTAATACTTTATCAACACCATTTTTAGCAATTTATCATTTGCCGACATTGAAAAAAGGTATTTTATTTTGGCAAGAACAATCTCAGGGTTATGTCCCAGGAAATATGAAAGTTATGTTATCACCAAACCTTCAAAGTCGCTTTGCCGTTATTGTCCCTAATCAGAATGAATACAAATTGATCAAGGAACAACTATCTAGGGAGGAACAACAGGCAGTATATGCATCTGGTTACTTATATGACACGTATAAACGGAATCATTATTCTAAGAATGTATTAACATTAACAAATTCAGATCAATTACCACATGTTGAAACGTTGATACGTTTGCATAAAGATTATCAATTTCACATAGGCGCTAAAACTGAGATGTCTTCAAAATTATTAAGTTTATCGCAATATGAAAATGTTAAATTATATCCAATAATTAAAGAACAAACAGTTCAAACCTTATATCAACAATGTGACATCTATTTAGATATTAATGAGGGGAACGAAATAGGGAATGCTGTAAGAAGCGCATATAATCATCAATTGTTAATTATGGGATATAAAGAGGTTGTTCATAATCGAGATTTCGTTGCAATAGAAAATCAGTTTCTTGTAAATGATATAAGTCAGTTGAGTAACGCTTTGAAAGAGATAGGAAATCATCGTGGTCAATTTGAAACACGTTTAGCACTACAACAACGTCATGCTAATGCTGTGCCGGTATCAACATTTAAATACGTATTAGTACAAGCATTAAGTGGTTAATCATTAGTATCTTTGTATCGAAACTTACAATATTGTAATTGTATTCCATATCACTTAAATGAATTCTCAGAATGTGTTTATATTTAAATTGAGGTGATTAATTGTATGGAAAATTTTGATAAAAGTTATCATGATAAAACGGGTGATGTATTAGGGGCTTTAAGTTATCTAAGTGTATTTTTCGCACCTGTATTGTTTCCATTAATCGTATGGATTGTTGGACAACCACCAGCATCTACGTATTCAAGAAATGCATTATTTAACCATATTTTGAGTTGGGTGTGTTTGGTATTAGGACTTATATCATTTGCTGCTGGACTATCCTTGATTGATTCGACAAATGGAGTCGCTGTACTAGTGATAGGAGTAATTATTGGAGGTATTCTACTTATCGCTTCGCTTGTATTATTTATTATTAATATTGTGAAGGGTATCAAATTATTGATGATATAGTAAGACAGAATGAACAGAGTAATCAAGTTGATAATATGGAACCTGATACATCAATCATAGGTACAGGTTCTTTTCTTATTTTGATTGTAATTGAATGAACTGAGAGATTTATTTTGAATTCTTTATGATTGAAAAGTGAGTTAACACATTTGCTTTAGGGAGTGAGGATATGGAAACGGTATATTTTGCTGGTGGATGTCTATGGGGAACTCAAGCTTTTTTTAATACGATTCCAGGAGTTATTCAAACAGAAGCTGGAAGGGCAAATGGAACGTCGAAATGTTTAGATGCTCCTTATGATGGCTATGCTGAATGTGTGAAGATACACTTTGATCCTGCAAAAACTTCAATACTTATGCTGATGGATTATTTGTTTGAAATGATAAATCCTTATAGTTTAAATCAACAAGGTCAAGACAAGGGTCAAAAATATCGAACAGGTGTGTATAGTGAAAGTTCGAAGTATTTAAATGAAGCAAAAGACTACATTAAGCGCAGGGAAGACGCGAAACAAGTAATGGTCGAAGTACAACCTCTAAGTAATTATGTGAAGAGTGCAGAAGAACATCAGAATCATCTTGAGAAATTTCCGGAGGATTATTATTTATGTCATGTTCCTCCAGCATTGCTTAATAAATACAAGAAATAATCATTGTCGTATTCATCTAGACTGATGAATTGAATGCCTTTGTTCTTCATTGATAGATAACATAAAAGAAGCGGTAATTCCTTGATAAGATTAATAAGGGAATTACCGCTGTTATTTTATTTAATATATATTTATATGTTGAAGTACTTATTTTTTACAAGAAAAAGTATCTAATAAGCTAAGTGTTGATAAACCTAATAAGTCTAAAGCATGTTGTGCACCCTTTTTACCATGCCCTGCTTCAAAATGTTTGTAAGCTGCAACACCAAGTACTGAAATTGCTGCAAGTGAGCCTAAGCGTGAAATATTTTTATTTAAAAAACTAGCAGCAAATAAACCAGCAGCTGCAGCTTCAACGCCACCTGCTAACTTAACTGAGTTTTCCGGTAAACCAAATGTATTAGTGAAAGTATCAATCATACCTTGATCGCCTTTTAATTTAGGTTTACTTGCATCATATAATTCTTTAGCTAGTTTTAAATTTGTAGCATAACGTAAAACCATTAAAGATTCCTCCTATATATCTGTAAATATGAATTCCTTCTAGACATCTCTTTTCCCTAAAATAAAAATTAAATGCACAATTTAACATAAATGTTGTAATATATTAACGATTTAATCATAGGTTTGTGAAATATTGATATTTAAAGGTAATGGTAATCTTAAATTGAAGTAATCTGTATGTCAATTTTTCAGCTCTCATGTGTCTCTAAAGAAATTAAATGGATACAAGTGTATTTATATTATTTTAATTTTTCGTCAATTTAAATATCTCTTTAGGAATTTGAAACAAACTGTCATAATAATCGTATTGAATAAAATTTAGAAAGGAGTATGGAAATCGATGGAAGAAAGTAAAAACTATAATCTCATTACGACAATCATGTTTATTTCAGGTATCATTGTAATGGCAAGTTTATATACGGCTCTACCTCTTACAGCAACTTTCGCAGAAGACTTTCATGTTCCTAAATCTATAGCAACTTTAAACGGTGTTTTATTCTCATTAACATATTCAATCAGTTGTCTATTTTATGGAACGATTTCTGAAAAGTATGGCAGAATTAAAACTATTTTAGTAGGTATGAGTGCATTAGTTATCATCTGTCTTATGATAGGTATTGTTCATTCATTTACAGTGTTATTAATATTAAGAGCACTACAAGGCGTATTTGCTGCATCATTTTCTCCTGTAGTCATGACTTATACAACTGAAACTTATCCACGTGTGAAACGTGTAACAGCAATTAGTTTCATCAGTACAAGTTTTATGTTATCAGGTGTGTTAGGGCAAAATATGAGTGAATTAGTCGTAAGTTATTTGAATTGGCAGTGGGTATATTTTATTTTAACAATCTTATATTTAATTCTCGTATTAGTTATTTATAAAAATGTACCTGAGAGTCCACATAAAAATCCTGATATACAACTCATTAAGTTTTTCAATAACTTTAAAGATTTCAAAGACAATCTTAAAGTTTTCTATTGTTTATTTATTTCACTAACATTACTGATTATGTTTATAAGTATGTATGATATTTTAAATGAATATGTCACATCACACCAAGTTGGGGGAGACATGTCTGTGTCCTCAATGATGAAATTGTTCGGTGTGATAGGCATGTTATTATCTCTATTAGCAGGGCGTGTAAGCAGTCGTATAGGTATGAAGCGCTTGCTAACTATCGCATTAACAACATGTATTGTGTCGATCATACTCATGGGTGTAACTACGAATATTATACTTATTACAACATTTAGTGTGTTGTTTGTTGCAGGTATCGCATTTGCGATTCCTACTGTTATTTCAAAAATAGGTGTAGTTGTTAAAAACAATCAAGGTTTCTTTTTATCTGTTAATACATTTGTATTATTCTTAGGAACAGCGATTGCACCTATTTTAATGTTATTTGTAGGCGAACTGTCTAACTTTTTCTTACAGTTTTTAATGATTGCTATTGTCGGACTGATTGCTTTAGTTGTATCAATATTTATGCCAGGTGACCAACGTTCTTGAAAATAGCTTCAAATGATAAAAGCAATATTGGTTGTTAAAAGTTTAAAATACTATTTATAACTTTTAACTATATTGAAATGATTGATAAATATTAGACAATGCTAAGTCAAGTCATGTAACCTTAAGTTGATAGAACGATTAACGATAGGAGTGGATATAAAATGAATTATTCACCAAAACAAGGTGTTAAAAGTCATGGATTGCCACATGATCCGTTCAAAAGTAGCACAGTACCTAGACCTATAGGTTGGATTTCTACAGTATCTAAAGAAGGTAAAGATAACTTGGCGCCGTACAGTCAATATCAAAATCTTACATGGGATCCCCCAATGGTAATGTTTGCGGCTAATCAGTCAGTGCTTGGCGATCATGAAAGAAAAGATACAGTTAAAAATGCGGAAGAAACTGGTTGGTTTGTATGGAATATGGCAACATATGATTTGC
>OAUW01000762.1_pt1 | contig 14652 bp, 14 predicted proteins | sample 1495241 | NCBI WGS metagenome assembly OAUW01 (sample SAMEA2580063, study PRJEB22360) | human gut metagenome | biome: human gut; feature: human-associated habitat; material: faeces | place: Denmark | collected 2008/2010
TGGGCTAGACAATTTCTGGAACAACTCCCGCGTGCTGATGTCGATGTGATTGACGGTTTGCCGCCGGCTGTAGCTATTGGCCAGACGACAGGCGGTTTGCATCCCAAGAGCACAGTGGGAACTTTGACGGAAATCGATGACCATTTGCGGCTCTTATATGCTCGTGCGGGTACTGCATATTGTCCAAGGCACGGATTGCCGCTAAAAGCTGAGTCTGTGGCGTCAATGACGGATAAGGTGCTGTGTGATGCGGGGGATCGGCGGATCGCTGTTGCGGCGCCAATCGATCTGGGCATGGAAGTTTCGGCAAAGGCCTTTCAAGCGCTTGCCGCAAAGCTTCAGACGGAAGGGTTCCAACGGGTACGTATTGACGGCCAAATAATGCATCTCGACGATGTCAGCGGCGGTAAACCGCTTGGAGATGGGGCGCATGTTCTGGAGTTGATCGTTGACCGCCTGCGTGTCCGCGGAGATGTTCGCGCGCGTATTGCACAGAGTCTCGAAACTGCGCTAGAGCGAGGCGGTGGGCGTGCTGTCGTTTTTGATTTGGATGGAGAAGGTGAAAACGGCGCCGTTTGGGAAAGACGATTTTCATCAAAAAATGCTTGTCCGCTCTGCGATTTCGCGGCTGGCGGATTGGAGCCGGGCGACTTTTCCCGGTTTAGTCGGCGCGGAGCCTGCCCGCATTGCGGCGGTACAGGACTAGTGGATGTGCTTTTAGCAGAGCGGCTGATTGTTGATCCCTCCAAATCGCTCGCCGGCGGGGCTTTTGCTGGGAATCCGTCCTCGACTTGGTGTCAGATGCTGATGCAAACGGCAGCCGCTGCTGGTTTGGATGTTGATGCGCCGTGGCAGCAGCTTCCTGAAGCGGCACGCCGCGCTCTGCTGGATGACGTTCAGGGGGCAATAGAGGCATATTTGCGCGACGCTACGCCTTCTGAGAAAAAAGTTCTTTCAGCATTTATGACGCAAGTGTCTTGTCCAGATTGTGATGGTTCTGGACTGGGCATTGTGGGCAGAACCGTGCGGCTTGACGGACAGCGTTTTCCAGAGCTCCAGGCGCTGTCTATTAAGGATGTGGCACTGAAGCTTGCCAATCTGCAATTGGAGGGCGTCCGTGGTGAGATCGTTGCTCGCGCTGCGGCAGGTGCAAGGTCAAAACTCGCTTGCCTTGAAAATCTGGGGCTTGATTACCTCACACTTTCACGTCCCGGACGAACATTGTCGGGCGGGGAATTGGAGCGTATTCGACTCGCGGCTCAGCTTGGTTCGGGTCTGTCTGGCGTGCTCTATGTGCTCGATGAACCGACAACAGGTCTTCATCCAAAGGATGCTGAAGCCTTGGTGCAGGTCCTTAAACGTTTGCAGGCGCTCGGCAACACGGTACTGGTTGTGGAGCACGATCGCACGGTGATGGAGGCTGCGGATTGGCTCGTTGACATGGGACCGGGAGCGGGAACCGCCGGCGGAGAGGTGACAGCTCAGGGAACATTGGCGGCATTAAAGGCTAATCCTCATTCACTTACAGGTGCATGGCTTTCTGGCCAAGTCCAGAATGCTCTGCCCAGGCGCCATTTCAATGCTGCAAAGGCCGACAAACTTGAACTGAAGGGCGCTGTCGGCCGCAACCTCAAGAATGTGAATCTCACGATTCCAGTGGGAGGACTCACTGTCATTACGGGAGTTTCGGGCTCAGGTAAATCAACATTGATCGTGGATACGCTGCTCCCTGCTCTGAAGGCAGTGGTTTCCAAAGACGCCAAGGCGGCGGGTGCAGGGCTGCCCTTCAGTGAACTTTATGGGGCTGAGTATTTTGATCAGGTGGTAAGTGTTGATCAAGCTCCGATTGGGCGGTCGACGCGCTCCAATGCGGCAAGTTATACGGGGGCATTCACGCCTATCCGTGAACTTTTTGCCGAAACGCTTACCGCACGGGAGCGCGGGTATTCGGCCTCCCGCTTTTCTTTCCTGAATCATGGCGGCCGATGGGAAGCCTGTGCCGGTGAAGGCGTGGTGCGCGTGCCGATGCAGTTCCTTCCGGACCTGTATGTTCGCTGTGATGTATGCGGCGGAGCGCGCTACAACCGAGAAACATTAGAGTGTCGCTGGCAGGGGAAGTCCATTGCTGATGTGCTCGAAATGACCGTAGACGACGCTCGGGATTTTTTCGCTTCGCACCCGCAGATAATGCGGCGTATGGATGCACTCGCTGACGTGGGTCTGGGTTATATCCGCTTAGGACAGAGTACTGCCGACTTTTCCGGCGGTGAGGCGCAGCGACTGAAACTGGCAGCAGAACTGTCTCGATTGAGTTCAAGCCGCACCTTTTATCTGTTGGATGAGCCGACAACCGGACTTCATTTTGCTGATGTAGCCAAGCTTTTAGCGGTACTTCGACGCCTTACTGATATCGGTGCCACAGTTGTTGTGATTGAACACGATATGCAGGTTGCGGCCTGTGCCGATTGGGTAGTTGACGTGGGGCCCGGGGCCGGTGAGGCTGGCGGTGACATTACGGCACAGGGAACGCCGTCTCAGGTCGCCCGCATGAGAAAAAGTCTGACTGCATCTTGGCTGAAGGACGCATTGAAAACACTTAGATCATGAGCGATTGAATCTATGCAGAAGTTATCAATTCAATCCATTTGGAGATGAATGCTTTGTAAGTGAATAACTTCGAAAATTAGATGCAACTAGTTGAATTATAAATAAATAAGTTGTGGATAATTTCGTGGATAACATTTTGGAGGCAGTTCATGCAATTGGGATAAATATCGATTGCAGAACTGCCTGAATGCTTCGTCAGTAAAACTTGCTCAATCGCTGCTAGCGGGTTTCGCATTCAGTTTTAAGCAGAGACTCAAAGTGCCAAGAATCGCGGCACATATCCTCAATGTCGAACTTGGCCTTCCAACCGAAAAGCTTCAATGCCAATGTCGGATCGCACCAGTTGGCAGCGATATCACCGGCACGGCGAGGCGCAAAATGCAGAGGAATTCGGCGACCGCTTGCGTCTTCAAAGGCTTTAACGACCTCTAGGACGCTGTAACCGCGGCCGCAGCCGAGATTAACTGCAATCCAGCCGGTGTGTGAAACTGCATATGGAAGCGCATCGGTGTGGCCCTGAGCGAGATCCACTACGTGGATGAAGTCGCGTACGCCCGTGCCGTCAGGCGTGTCGTAGTCATTGCCGAAAACATTCAGACAAGGCAGCCTGCCGCTCGCAACGCGGGCGATATAGGGGAGCAGGTTGTTCGGAATGCCGTTTGGATCTTCACCGATGAGTCCTGATGGGTGAGCCCCGATGGGATTGAAATAGCGCAGGCATACAACGCTCCATTCTGAGTCTGAACGGCAAAGATCGGCAAGGATTTCTTCAATGTGAATTTTCGTTCGACCATATGGATTGGTCGCTTCACGCCGATAGAGCGCATGGCTTCGAGCAGTTTGATTGTGCCAGAGACATTGTTGTCAAAATACTCAAGCGGTTTCCCGACGGATTCGCCTACCGCTTTAAGGCCGGCAAAGTGAATGACAGCTTCAATATGCTCGTTACGAAGTACTTGTTTGAGCAGCGCCCCATCACGAATGTCGCCTTCAATGAACGTCGGCGTGTGACCTGTAATGCGGCCGATGCGATCGACGACACTTCGATCAGCGTTTGAAAGATTGTCATAAAGAATGGGTTCATGACCGGCTTCCAGAAGAGACACGGCCGTATGGGAACCGATGAAGCCCATGCCTCCTGTGAGCAGTACGCGCATAATCGTCCTTATAGTATGTGGGCGTAAAGGCATTCCGCCAACTGCGGCAGCCTATGAAGACTCACTATTTTCCATCGTGTTATCCCGGGCGGCAACTTCAGCGTTGCCTTCTGCTGTCTCTGATTTTGGATTGCTCATGATTCTGCGCCTTCCAACGCTTCACCATGCCGTCCTGACGACTGCAGTTGTCTTTTTAACTATTTCAACTTCGAGCTGGGCTAAAACCCCCAGTGAGGTTCGCGCCGCCTGCCGTGCTGAAGGGCGTCCTTGTGTTGGATTAGTGCTTTCCGGCGGTGGTGCCCGCGGCTTTGCGCATGTTGGGGTTATCAAGGTACTCGAAGAGTTAGGCGTCAAAATTGACGTTATTGCCGGCACATCAATGGGCTCGATGGTTGGCGGAGCTTATGCCGCCGGATTTACTGCCAAAGCTCTCGAAGACACAGTATTGGAGGTGGACTGGAGCAAGATGCTTGCGCCTCGTCCGCAACGCGACATCTTGTCTTGGCGGCGCAAGCTTGATGATTACAAGAGTCTGCCTTCTGCAGGGATTGAAATCAGCAACGATGGTACGCCGCGCTTTCCCGATGCTTTTGTGCCATCAGAAGAATTGGATCTTTTTTTGGCACGAAAAACAGCGTCTTCAGCGATGGTTGAAGATCTTTCCATGCTGCCGATCCCCTTTGCGGCGCCAGCAACCAATCTTGTTACTGGCAAGCGTGTCGTCATGCAAAAGGACTGCACACTGAGTCAAGCGATGCGTGCGTCAATGTCGGTGCCGGGAGCCTTTTCACCAGCCAAACGGGGTGATGATCTTTTGGTCGACGGCGGATTGGTTGACAATCTGCCGGTTGAGCTTGCCCGAGAAATGGGGGCTGACATCGTCATCGCAGTTAATGTCGGGACCCCGCTCAGCGGGCGAGAGCAACTCAACGATGTGGTCGGTGTAATGTCGCAGATGGTAAATCTGCTGACCGAACAAAACGTTACGGCCTCTCTGGCCAGTCTTTCCGATCGCGATATTCTTATTCGTCCGGAACTGAAGGACTATACGTCCGCAGATCTTGACAAGAGCCGTGAAATCATTGCTGTGGGAGAGGCTGCCGGTCGAGCTGCAGCCGATCGCCTAAAGGTCCTTGCTGTTGGCGGTCAGGAATGGACAGCATGGAACCACGCTCGCACACAGAGTTTCGTCAACTTCGACAGAAGTCCGAAAGTGATTACGGAAATCCGAGTCGCACAGCAAGGGGATGCGGCTGTGCCGCCCGAAAGAATTGTTGAGCGTGCGGCTGTACCTTCGGGGCGTGCTGCTGATCGCGAGCGCTTGGATGATGCAGCACGTACGGTGTGGGCCGATGGTTACTTTGACAGTGTTGTTTATCGGTTAGATCCGGGACCTGACGGATCGGCAGCACTCGTCATTGAGCCCAAGGAGAAGCGAGCCGGCTATTCGAGTGTTCGTCTGGGCGGGTCCTTGGAAACGGACTTCGACAGTGTGAGTACCTACAACCTGCTTTTTGCACACAGTTGGCATCTGCTGAATGCATGGGGAGGAGAATGGCGCAATGAAATTCAGGTTGGCGATAAACGAAGATTTCTTTCAGAGTTCTATCAGCCGCTGGGTACAACCTTGCCGCTCTTTATTCAACCGAGTATCTCGTATGAACGTATGCGCTTTGATAGATATTCCGGTCACGAAGCCGTGGCGCAGTGGAGGAGCACGTTTGTAGATGCCAAAGTGCTTTTGGGCTGGGAACTCGCGCGATGGGGTTATGCCGGCCTATCTACAGGGTGGCTTTCTTCACATACAGATATTGAGATTGGCCGCGATCAGCCGCCTTGGCGGCGAAAGTCAGCTCCCTATATCGGTGCTGAGCTGATGCTTGATACGCTCGACAGCGTGAGTTTCCCGACGGAGGGCATGCGGCTACAGGTGAATGGGAAACGCTCTAATCAAGCCGTCGGACTGACGGAGTCCAATTACATGTTCGGTATTAATGCGCTGGTGCCGTTTTCTGTGGGGCGTTGGACTTCTGTGTTCGAGGGAGAGATCGGGCGTTCTTCAGTCGCTGGAATGTACCAATTGGGCGGAGCAGGACGTATGCCAGGCGTGCCTTATGGCCGGTGGTCAGGCTCGCGGCTGGAGTATGTAAAGGCTTCGCTGATGCGCAATGTTTCCGATTGGATGCCCATTCGCGTGCCGGTGTGGATTGGCGGAGCACTTGAGGCAGGGCGTGCTTGGAATGATGTGCATGGACTGTCGAGCAATGATGAGAATGATCGCGCGTGGGCCAAGTCCGTTTCAGCATCGATCGGTGTTGACAGTTTGATTGGTCCCATCTTTTTAGTGGTTGGCCGCACGAAGGGAGAGGGCACCTCTATTTATTTCCGTTGGGGATATAGACAATAGAGAGCAAACGGGCGTCGTTCCAGCCGAACGGCGCCCGTATCTACGATGAATAGCGGCTAGTCTTCTAGACTCCATTTGCCGTGACGCGGCACTTTATCGACGGCAAGTTTTAAGGCTTTGAGCGAGACGTTAATCTCGCCAGCAAAGAGAAGCGCAGAAAGAACGATTAGAAGAACTGCCGCAACGAGGATGCAGCTTTCGAGGATGTGGATGTCAAGATCGAGAAAGCGAGCACTCACGCTGACCGCAACCAGAATGGCTGAAAAGAAAGCCGAAAGCGCAACGGAGAGCATGCCGCGACGCAGCAGCGATGCACGCATGTAGAGAAGATCGATTTCAGTGTCTATTACTGAGCGGATGATGGAATTATCGATGTTGCCTTCGCGTTTAGCCATCAACTGACGAATACGGTTCGTCGCATGGTTGTAGCGATTGGTCATGCAGATCATCAAGAGCCCTACGCCGGAAATTAAGGTAATCGGCGAAAGTGCTAATGAGAGCGAGTCATTAAATTCGGTGATGGTAAGCACGTGACGTCTCCTTAAAGGCCTGGCTCTTTCGTTTTGCCGGGCAAATGATCGATGGCTGTTTCCAGAGCATGAAGCGAAAGGCGAACTTCCAGACTGAAATAAATCGACGAGGCGACAATCAGTGCCAGCGCGAATGCTAACCAGATTGAGGAGAGTGTGACGAAATTGAGGTTCGAAAGGTGTGCGGCAACGTTTGTTGCCACAATGAGGCCCGAGCAGACATCCGAGAGCACGAGGCTCAGCATTGCTCGGCGCAGATAGCGCGAACGACGGAAGATCAAGTGGATTTCGAAATCGAGATCTGGTTCTTTTTCGTAGTCACCGTCTTCACGACGTTTGAGGAGTTGACGCACACGATCGGTCGTGTGGTTGTAGCGGGCAGTCATGCACAGCAGCATGAGGCCGACGCCGGAGATAAGCGTCACCGGTGTAATCGAATTGGTGAGCAAAGCGGCAAAGGAGTCCATGTCAAGAGACCTTAGGTCGGAGGTTTAGGCAATTTACGACTTGTTTATTGGTTTTGTTTTTCAGCGGGGGCAGAGGCCGCATCACGAAGGAAGGCGGCTACCTTTGGCGCAACGATACGTTTGAAATCGTCGGTCGAAATAATGATAGAAACATCGCGTGAGCCAGCATTGAAGGCCAGTTCGCTATAACGCGTGAAGAGTGTCGGATCGCAGATGAGTTCAAGATCGGGATGAAAACTCACTGGCGGTACGGCGCCAAAGATGCATCCCGTTAAGTCCATTACTTCATCTGGACTGGCGAGCGAAGCACGACGTCCGCCGACTGCTGCGGCAAGCTTGCTGAGATCGGCTTGCATGTCGGCCGGAAGAACGCCGAGGACATGCTTTTTTACGCCGTTGCCCTTCACGGTGCAGCAAAGCGCTTTAGCGCCCTGACCAAGTTCAGTGCCGCGGATTTCGGCTACCGATTGGCTCGATTGGCCGGCGGCAGGGTGGTGAATGACGCGGAAGTGCGCGCCGCCTTCGGTGAAAAGCGTCGTCAGACGCTCAAGAACGTTGTCGATCATCGCTAAAAATGCAAGAAGGCTCGCCGACGAAGGCATCCGTGGAACGGACGCACAGGTAGGAGAGCCTCAAGAACCAAAAAAGGGGAGGCGCAAGAGTACGCCTATTCAGCCGCAGATGCGAGTGAACTGGCGGAAAAGTTTGTAGACCTCTGCAGGCGTGGGCCACCTAATGTGGCCATAATGAGGTCCTTCGCAATTTTTCGACAATTGAAGATACAACCGACCGGAACTTCCCTGACGCAGATCAAGCTATGGCAAAACCTTTGGAAACATTCCTCACAGAACCCGGCACCGTACTGGCATTTGATTTTGGGCTTGCCCGCACCGGTGTGGCAGTGGGCAATACCGTTACGCGAACAGCAGAACCGCTCGTTATTCTGGATGCGTCTACCAATGAGTCGCGTTGGCAGAGTATTGAAGCATTGATGTCTGAGTGGAAACCGAAATTTCTCGTTGTCGGCGTGCCCAGACTAGGGGACGGTAATCCGTCAACGCTCACGGCTCGCTGTGAACGTTTCGCCCGTCAGCTTGGCGGTCGTTATCATCTACGGGTCTTTACTGTCGACGAGCGTTTCTCTTCGGTGGAGGTCGCCCAAGGGCGCGACCACATTGATGATCGCGCGGCCGCCGTCATTCTTGAACAGTTCTTCCATGAAGCCGTTACGGTGGCAGAGTGAAGTAGAACTATCCGTCAATTCCATTCATCTCTTCCAAAAAGAACGCCTATGCGCAGCATCGTCGGGGGCGCGCGGCTTATTCTGCTCGCCGTTGTCATTGTTATTCTTTTCTTTCTTGTGGTTGGCATTTTTCCCGTAGTGCCAGACAGTATGCGTGTGCGCATGGTCAAGCGTTGGGCGCCTCGGCTTCTCCGAGTTTTAGGCATCCGCCTTGATGTCAAGGGCCGGATTCCTAATGCTGAGGCGGCTTCAGGGTTGCGTGAAGACGGACCCGGCTACCTTGTCTGCGCCAACCACATATCGTTCGCTGATATTTTTGTGCTGGATTCCATTCTTCCGGTGCGCTTCATCGCTAAAAAAGAAATTTCAAAGTGGCCGATTTTCGGACTGATTTCCAAGCACGTAGGAACAATCTTCATCGATCGCTCAAGCCGCCGCGCGATTGTTGATGTTGTGGAAGTTATGGACAAGCACCTTGCCCGCGGCGAGAACGTACTTTTTTTCCCGGAGGGGACAACGGGGCCGGGCGATGCGTTGCTGCCTTTCTATGCGAATCTCTTTTCGGCTGCCAAACCTGCGGAATACAACGGAATTGAGGTGCTTCCGATTACGCTGAAGTACTCTGTGAACGGCATACCCTCAACGATGCCGTCTTATGCATCAAGGGATCTTTTCACCGTATTAAAGGATATTGTCAGAACGAAGAACGTTTCGGTTGAAGCAACGATCCTTACGCCGATTAAAGCAGCGGCCTACGACCGGCGAACCCTCTGTGCAGAAACCTCCCGTGCCATGGCTGAAGCGCTTGGCTGGCCGGATGCCACAGCCGCCAAGGCTGAGGCACTTCGTGCAAAACTTGCCAAAACCGGAACAGAAAAAGCTTCAGCAGCTGAGTAGATGCTGACAGCAGTCTCTTAATGCTGGGGAATTCAACCAACGCCCGAAGTATTCAATATGCTTCGGGCTCTTTTGATGATTTACTTTCGCTTCAGTCTTTTTTATGTTTTTTTGAAAAAGCGAGTGGGTTGGCCCAGCAGGGGCATTTTTCCTGAAAGATGCGGCGATCCGGGAAGCGAACGGCGGTAAGCTCGCCACCCCAGAGACAGCCGGTGTCTATGGCAACCAGATTGGGGCGGTTGATGAGGCCCAGCATTGACCAGTGCCCGAAGCATATGGTGTGGTCGCAGAGCAATCGATGCTTGTATTCAAACCAAGGGACCCAACCTTTGGGGGCAGTGCCGGCCCCTTCTTTTAAGTCGAAGTCAAGTTCCCCTGTGAGGGCATTGACAAACCGCATGCGAGTAAACCCATTGAGAATCGCACGCATGCGTTTTTCACCCGTCAGGTCGGGTGACCACTGCGTATTGCCGTACATGCCTTGAAGCCAACGCTGCCACAGAGGGCCAGCGAGCGCTTCGTGAGCTTCCTGAGCGAGTTTTTGAGCAGTTGGAAGATCCCATAAGGGATGAATGCCGGCGTGAGCGAAGAGAACGCCTCCTTGTTCGATGAGAAGCGGTTGGTTGCGCAGCCAGTTAATTAATTCGTCTCGATCTGGCGCAGATAGGATATCGGCAATGGTGTCTTTTTTATGCATTTCACCTGCACCAGCCGCAACAGCAAGAAGTGGAGGTCATGATTGCCGAGAATGGAGCGGGCGCGACTGCCGAGATTTTTCACAAAGCGCAGCGTCTGAAGGGATTGCGGACCGCGGTTAACCAGATCCCCAACAAAAAGCAGCTCGGCATCTTGCGGGAGCTGCGTAAGCAGTTCTTCAAGACTTTCAAGGCACCCCTGAAGGTCGCCGATGGCGAATAAAGTGCCAGACGATGATGTAGAGGTAGGTGAGCTCACCATACAAAGAGGCTCCAAATGTCGATGGAATCTTGAAATAAACGTACTTGCCCGAACAGGCTCTGCCGCGTTAAGCTCGATCCCGCTTCGGTGCTGCGGTCGCCCGGAATTCTATTTCGCGACGTCAGCACTGTCAGATATTTTTCATTGACTATCCCATTCAATCCCATGAAGCCCGTACGCAAAGTTGTATTCCCGGTCAACGGTCTCGGCACGCGATTTCTCCCCGCCACTAAGGCAATGCCTAAAGAAATGCTGCCAGTCGTAGACAAACCCTTGATTCAGTATGCTGTGGAGGAAGCTGCGGCTGCGGGCGTTACTGAAATGATTTTCGTCACCGGTCGCAACAAGAGGGCGATTGAAGATCATTTTGATACCTACGCCGAACTGGAACGCGAACTCGAAATGAAGGGAAAGCAGGAGCTCCTTGAGATCGTGCGTGAGATCGTGCCGCCTGGTGTTCGCTGCATCTACATTCGTCAGCCGCAGCCGCTCGGCCTCGGTCATGCGGTGCTTTGCGCTCGGCCGGTTGTAGAGAACTCGCCTTTCGGCGTCATTCTTGCTGACGATTTGATCGATGCTGGCCGTTCCTGCATTGGTCAGCTGATCGAAGCGCGTACTCGTCAAGGCGGGGGGTCGGTTTTGGCCGTTCAGGATGTGGCACCAGAAGAAACCAAGAAGTACGGCATCGTGAGTGTGGACGACGCTGCTCAAGGAACACCGCGTCTTCGCGGCATCGTGGAAAAGCCTGAGCCCGCCGTGGCGCCTTCGCGTTTGGCGGTGATTGGCCGTTATGTGTTTGAACCGGAAATTTTCGATTATCTTGAAACGGTTTCGGCTGGTATCGGCGGTGAAATTCAGCTCACCGATGGTATTGGCGCTTCGCTTGAAACTGTGCCCACCTACGCACATCGCTTTGAGGGTACGCGTTTTGACTGCGGCAGCAAGCAGGGCTTCCTTGATGCGACTATTCACTTTGCGCGCAAGCGTGGTTTCCGCATCGGCTGATCGCGAAACAAACTGACCGATAAAAAAGCTCCCGAGAGATGAATGACCTCCGGGAGCTCTTTTTTGGGTGGGAAGCGTGCAATCTGCACACAAAGGCGAGGTTAAGGCTTGAGGCTGAATTTGCTGTCCAAATGGCGACGGAGGTCGCTGCGAAGCTGTTCGAGCTTCGCGGCGTAGTCTTCATCAAGGTTGCCTGGCGTTTGGTCATTCACAAAACGGCCGAGATTTTTGGCGCCCCAGAACGCAGCGGTATCGTCGTCAAGCGTTTTGAAGGCTGTCATGTATTTGTCCCAAATGGGATTGGACTTTTCGCCCGCAGCGCGAGGAAGTCCGTCGCCTAAGTCACCACGCCCCATGCCGACCCAGCCAGCGTTCATGATGGTGAATATGCCTTTGCCTTTAAGCAGACCTTCAAGACCATTTTTGGCATCTCTGTAAGCGAATTTCTTCTGAAAAACGCGCTCCATATAGCCCTTAACGATGGTGTTCGGCGTGTCATGCCAATTTGGATAACAGAAGACGATGAAGTTAGCGCTGCGTACGTACATCATTTCTTCGGTGATATCGGCTGGGGGTTTGCCCCATCCGTCTTTTGCCTGGTAGCATCCGTGGCGCGTAAGAAGCGGGTTGAAGCCAATGGCGTAAAGGTCACGCAGCTCTACGTCATAACCCTTGTCCATGAAATGCTTCATGGCCGTATTGACGAGGTCCCATTCAACAGATTCGCTTCGCGGATCGCCTACGACGAAGAGAACGCGCTTAACGCCCGGGCGAAGGGAGAAACGATTGGGCTTCACGCTCTGACGGAGAGCCTGCGGAACCACGGATGCAGATGTGACGGCATCAATATTCTTGGGTATGACGGCAGCGCTCTTGGCTGTACGACGGCTGGCGCCCGATATGCTGTCGGTAGCTTGAACAGTCAATGCGGAAAGCGTAAGCGCAAGAACGACAGCAGGAATGGCGGGTTTCATAAAGGGTTGGCCAAAGATCAGAGCGGTACGAACGAAAATCTCGAAGATATCGCGCGGGCTGCTCTTGTTAAACAGCTGTTGTGCAGCAGGAATGATTAAGCGTTTCGTACTTTTTTGAGAAGTGCAGTGGTAGAGCGCAAATGTTCAAAAGTGATCGTTACGCAGCGTCCTCCCCAGCTGGCGGCGAGCTTCGCCTCCGGCAGATCTTCGGGTTCGTAGTCGCCGCCCTTGACATAGAGATCAGGGCGAGCCAGTTCAACGGCCTTTAGCGGCACTTTGTCCGGAAAGACAACGACAAGATCAACGGATTCAAGTGCGGCTAGAACAGCGGCACGATCTGCTTGCGTATTGATTGGGCGGTCGTCGCCTTTGCCGAGCAGCTTCACGGAAGCATCACTGTTCACGGCGACAATGAGACTAGCGCCTAGTGCACGGGCTTGTGCAAGGTAGGTTACGTGTCCGCGGTGCAGGATGTCGAACACACCGTTGGTAAAGACGGTCGGGTGAGGCAGAGCCGCAGCTCGTTCGGCCAGATCTTCAAGTCGGCAGATTTTCTGCTCAAAAACAGGAGGTGGACAGCGCAGACTCATTGGTGTCGGGAAAATAAATTAGTTAAGAACGGATGAATGCAGTCATCCAGTCGGAGCGCACAGCGGAAAGCAAGTCCTTTGCTGTTCGCGTGCTGTCGGCACAAGCTTCAGGCTGGCATTTGCCGTCAGTGCCGAGCAGAACCCGTTCTGGAAGCCCGGCAGATCGACCCGCCGTGCAGTCCCCCGGCTTATCGCCGAAAAGGATGGATCGAGAGAGATCGATGTTGAGATCCTTTGCTGCGTCCAGAATCATTCCGGGCTGAGGCTTGCGGCAGCGGCATTCACGCCGGTAGAGGCCCAGTGCTTTTTCCGGGTGGTGCGGACAGAAACGGACAGCGGCAATTGGAGCCCTCGCCTGCGCAAAGACGCTGCACATCCAGTCGGTGAGTGCATGAAAGTCTGCTTCAGTGTAATAGCCTCGTCCGATACCGGATTGATTGGTGACGACGACCAGCAGAAATCCTGCATCCGTGAGCATTCGAGCGCCCTCAAGGACACCCGGCACCCATTCAAAATGCTCTCGGTCGTGAACGTAGGCGTGATCAATGTTGATCACGCCGTCACGGTCAAGAAAAGCCGCCCGTTTCATTATTCAACAGTCGGATACTCTTTGAGGAGCACCTTCATGTAGTCAGTCGTGCCTTCGGTCACTGTACGGAAGTTGACATCGCACCCAGCGGCTCGCAGCTTCGTGAGGTTTGCTTGTGTAAAGGCTTGATATTTGCCTTTAAGCGCTTCGGGGAAAGGAATGTATTCAATTTCACCCGCCGCTACGGCGCCCTGCAGCGTCAGCTGCTCTTTACCCTCGCTTGCTCGGATGCCGTTGACCACGGCAAGCGACACGTTGTTGAAAGGTTCGGCTCGGCCAGTGCCGCAGTTGTAAATGCCGGAAACCGGTTTGTCGAGGAAGTGGAGCAGTACTTTGCAGACGTCTTCCACATAGACGAAATCACGGCTTTGTTCACCGTTGCCGTAGCCGAGGCAGCCCTCAAAGAGCTTCACTTTGTGATCACGTCGGTACTGGAAGTACTGATGGAAAGCAACGCTCGCCATGCGGCCTTTATGTTGTTCGTGCGGACCGTAGACGTTGAAGTACTTCAGCCCCACGACTGGCGCACGAAGGAAACTGAGTTCGCGGCGAAGGACTTGATCAAAGAGGTACTTGGAGTAGCCGTAGACGTTGAGCGGCCCCTCATATTGAACTTCTTCAATAAATTCCGTGTGAGCGCCGTAGGTGGCGGCGGATGACGCATAGATGAACGGAATTCGCAGTTCCTGAGCCCAGCGGTAGAGCTGGAGGGTGTAGCGGTAGTTGTTTTCCATCATGTAGCGGCCGTCGGTTTCCATGGTGTCGGAACAGGCCCCCTGATGGAAAATCGCGTCCGGGCGCGGTGCAGTACCGGCTCGTACTCGCTCGATGAAATCGCGTTTATCAAAATAGTCTGAAATTTGGCACTGAGCCAAATTCTTAAATTTGTCGCCTTTTTCAAGATTGTCAACGGCAATAACGTCGGTGATGCCGCGGCGGTTGAGGGCGATGACGTTGTTGCAGCCGATGAAGCCGGCTGCGCCCGTAACGAGAATACTCATCGCGTGAAAATCTCCGAAAAAGAATGCTAGGGCACCGATGAAATCGGCACGGATATTGATAATTAAATGCGAGATCTCTGCGGTTGACGATCAGCCGAAGAGCTCCTCATAGGATACAGCGGCTGTACCGAGCTTCCCGACGACAATGCCGCCAGCACGATTGGCAATCTGTACAGCTTCCTCAATAGGCATGCCGGTGGCAAGCATGGCGGCAAGAATGCCGATGAC
>OAUW01000784.1_pt1 | contig 14031 bp, 10 predicted proteins | sample 1495241 | NCBI WGS metagenome assembly OAUW01 (sample SAMEA2580063, study PRJEB22360) | human gut metagenome | biome: human gut; feature: human-associated habitat; material: faeces | place: Denmark | collected 2008/2010
TCAGTGGAAAGGTCACAGACATTCAGCATGGAATAACTGAGAAACAGGGCAAGAACTGTCAATGAACAGATCAGGCCAAGTTTCAGTGCGGTCTCTCCAAGAGAGAGTATAGTCGCAATAGTCACGATGATTTCCTCCAATTTGTATTTATTTTATTACATTCAATGAACAGCAACAGAAAATATCTGCTGCTGTTCATTTTAATCCAGAAAATATATCAGTCTTTTCAACCGGCACAATGGATTCCATAAACCCAGGACTTATTCTGAATTTATTCAAAATGCTGTCCGAATATCCTTATTATTTCTCTACATCATCAAAGCTCTCTGCTGTAACGATCTCATTTACCTGTGTGCATAACGGCTCGAAATCTTTTTTAACAGTTTCAAGATCAAGTCCAAGTCCCTCGCAGGTTTCTGTGTTTACTGTTGCAGTACCATTATCAAAAGTTTCAACAGGTGTTGTTGCAGGATCTGCATCATTCATAAGGATGTCTGCGATCATATCTGCTGTCTTCTGTCCAAGGTTTGCATAATCAACACCATATCCGACAAATGCACCGTTTAGTGCAAAGGAGTCAGCTCCTGTATACTGTGGGATACCTGCATCAATGAATTTCTCATAGATAGAAAGCTCTGCTGTCATAATTGTGTTGTCAGTTGGTGTGAATACTGCATCTACGCCATCTGCCACCAGTGCATCTGCTGCAAGCTGTACCTCATCTGTTGTGGTACCTGTACGCTCTACATATTCGATGCCTTCTTTATCCAGATAATCCTTGGCTTCCTGGATGGCTGTTGTAGAAGAATCCTGTCCGATATCGTATAAAAGTCCGATTTTCTTTACATCCGGGTTCACTGCCTGGATCAGCTTCATGATGGATGCTGTATCCAGATAATCGCTTGTACCTGTAATGTTTGCTCCAGGTGCATCCAGATCCTCTACAAGACCGCTTCCTACAGGATCAGACACTGCGGAAAATACAACCGGTGTATCGGTTCCTTCTGTTGCGGACTGCATACGCATTGCTACAGGTGTTGCAATACCTACCATCAAATCTACATTATCAGCCTGAAAATCAGAAATAATCTGTTCCATAACATTGGCATCTGCATTACAGTTATCATAGGACACATCAAAATTTACGTCTTTTTCCTTGCCGATTTCTTCCAGACGGGACTGGATGTTGTCTACGATCTGATTCAAGGAAGCGTCATCTACATAATTGCAGATACCGATCTTGAAATCCTGTGCCATAACCGGTGATGCCATCATCATAGTTGCCATTGCTGTTGCGGCGATTGCTAATACTCTTTTTTTCATAGTCTTTTTTCCTCTCTCTACATCTTATTTAGCAGTTCATGGTTTTTTAACTGCCATAGTCTCAGGGATGTTTGCCAATCCCTTGTTACTGTCTGTGAGAAAGAACTCCCCGGATTCCTCTTTTTCCCGGATGTGTCAACTGCTGTGATACCCACCTGCCATCAGCAGATTTTCCTGCATTACAGGGGGTGCCATATAACAGATTCTCTTTATATATAAAAAAATCCGCCACAAGCTATCTGTTGCTTGAGACGGTAATAAGAATCTTATTATCGCGGTACCACTCAAATTGACGAATCGTCCACTTTCTCATGTACAAACATACACTCCTGATTTATAACGGGTTCGGTTCCCGTCGGTGCCTACTCTCACGCTTATCAAGATTTCGGGCCGCCCTCGAAAGGCCATTCAACAATCAGTTTCATACGGCTTCCCACCAACTGCCGTTCTCTGGAATGATTCTTGGTTGTTTACTCTTCTTTCTCATCGGTTTTGATGTGTTTACTTTACCACGCTAATGCAGATATGTCAAGAGGTTTATTTTTTATTTTTTTCCATTAATTTTTTCAAAAGGGACACGAAGGAATGGGAAGGGATTTCGGGCTTAGTTTCGGAACCATGTAATTCTAAGGCATTTGGGAAGCTGCTAAAAGCATTCAAAAAAATCTCAAACTCGCTTCGCTCAGACAGTGAGATTTTTTTGAATAACGCAGCTTCCCAAATACCAAGAATTACTATGAACCCTCAAATGCGCCCGAAATCCCTTCCCATTCCTTCGCTGTATACTGGCGGATTAACATATATTTCCTTTTCGACAGCATGCTGAATTGCTTGCTTTCTGCACCACCGCAGGAGACTTATTTAATCGAATCAAGTAAATCCCCTGCGGTGGTTGCGAAAAGCAATAAGCAGTGGGTGGGAACTTGCCTTCTGTTAAATGCCTGCTGAAATGATATTGGGACCTATATGTTACTGTTCACACACCACTATCCCGCGAGGTGTTTTGGCATGAATATGCCAAAATCCCGAGACATACAAGCCAAAATTCCATTGCCGCAGGCAATCTGGAATGAATTTTGGCTAAGTTACTGTGAACGGAGCGAACAGTAACACCTGTATATTTCAGGATAGCAATATGTAAACAGTGATGTTTACAGAACGATATGATAAGTGTTAAAATAATGTTCAGAAAAGATCTGTGATCTGCTATGTAGTGATTTTAAGTTTATATAGATTAGATTATATAGAAATGAGGGATATTATATGTCAACAGCAAAAATGGTTTTTCATGGGAGTGATATTGAGAAAATATGCGAGGTTTATCAGCTTAAGCCGGAGGAAATTGTGAAGTTTGGGGCTAATGTAAATCCGCTGGGGCTTTCCGAGCATGTAAAGGAACAGCTTGCAGGACGGCTGGATATCCTGTCTTCTTATCCAGACAGAGATTATACTTCACTTCGCAGCACAATTTCAGAATATTGTAATATTCCTGCTGAATTCATCCTGCCGGGAAATGGTTCCAGCGAACTGATCGCACTGCTGATACAGCAACGAAATCCAAAGCATACCCTTATCCTGGGTCCGACCTATTCAGAATACTCCAGGGAACTCTCCTTCTCCGGAAGCACTCAGGAATACTACCACCTGCGCGAAGAGGATAACTTTGTTCTCGATGTAGATGACTTTTGCCGGACTCTGGATGGAAAATACGATTTTCTCATCCTCTGCAACCCAAATAATCCTACCTCATCTGCAATTAACATAAATGACCTGCGCAGAATCGTTTCCTTCTGCAATGAGCGGAACATTTTCGTGATGATCGACGAAACTTATGTAGAATTTGCCCCGGATATCAATGAGATCACTGCTGTCAGCCTTACCAGAGAATTCACGAACCTTATGATTCTGCGCGGCGTATCAAAATTCTACGCAGCCCCAGGTATGCGTCTTGGCTACGGAATCACCGGGAACCTGGAATTTCTCAAAAAAATGAAAGAAAAACAGGTACCATGGTCTCTCAACAGTCTGGGAGCCCTGGCCGGCGAGCTGATGCTCCAGGATAAAACCTACATCCGCCAGACCCGGGACCTCATTCTCTCAGAACGCACCCGCCTGCTCAAAGCACTGGAGAATATCCCCACTTACAAAACCTACCCGGCCTACGCCAACTTTCTCCTCCTGAAAATCCAGAAGCCCGGCCTGACCTCCCGGGACGTCTTCGACGCCTGCATCCGTCAGGGTCTCATGATCCGTGACTGCTCCTCCTTCGAATGCCTGGACGGCGAATACATCCGCTTCTGCATCATGCACCCCGAAGACAACACCCGACTCCTCAATATTCTGGAATCTCTTTAATTGCTATAGTTAAAACCAGATACCAGCGGAGCGGAAAATATTTTGTCTGGGGTGCATTTGCAGCTTAGTTTTCAGAAATCTGCGTTATGAGCTGGCTGCATCACTGTCTGAGCGAAGTTTGCAACGGAGCGAGTTTGACAAGACGGCTCATGCTTTTAGCAGATTTATGGAAACTTAGAATATCTTAGGCTCCGAAACCGCACCCCAGACAAAATATTTTCCGCTCCGCGTCCCTCTTGAACATAAAAAGAGCCAGAAACTCCCCTTTTCCGAAGTTTCTGGCCTTTTTTATCAGTTTTTAAAGCTATGGATCGGTGCCGGAATCCTTCCGCCACGCTGCACAAACGCATCACAGGAGAACTGGTTCACCGGCATGATCGGTGCATAACCAAGCAGTCCACCGAACTCAACCACTTCGCCAACCCCCTTCCCAATTCCCGGGATCAGACGAACCGCCGTAGTCTTCTGGTTCACCATACCAATTGCAGACTCATCCGCAATAATACCCGCAATCGTAGAAGCCTTCGTATCTCCGGGAATTGCAATCATATCAAGACCTACAGAACATACACAAGTCATAGCTTCCAGCTTCTCAAGAGTCAGTGCCCCTGCATTCACCGCATCAATCATACCCTGATCCTCGCTGACCGGAATAAATGCACCACTCAAACCACCAACTGCTGTAGAAGCCATAACTCCACCCTTCTTAACCTGGTCATTTAACAGAGCAAGCGCTGCTGTTGTGCCCGGTGCACCTGCATGCTCCAGACCAATCTCCTCAAGGATCTCAGCAACACTGTCACCAATTGCAGGAGTAGGAGCCAGAGACAGATCCACGATGCCAAACTTAACACCAAGGCGTCTGGAAGCCTCCTGTGCTACCAGCTGACCAACACGTGTTACCTTGAAGGCAGTACGCTTGATCATCTCACAAAGAGTTTCAAAATCCTTACCTCTTACCTGTTCCAGCGCAGTCTTAACAACGCCAGGTCCGCTGACACCAACGTTAATGATAGTGTCTGCTTCTGTCACACCATGGAAAGCGCCTGCCATAAACGGGTTATCATCCGGTGCATTACAGAATACAACCAGCTTCGCACATCCCAGGGAATCCTGATCTTTGGTAGCTTTCGCTGTTTCCAGAACGATCTCACCCATCAGCTTAACAGCATCCATATTGATACCTGTACGTGTAGATCCAACATTTACAGAACTGCAGACACGCTCTGTCTTCGCCATAGCCTGTGGGATAGATTCGATCAGAAGTCTCTCAGCAAGAGTCATTCCCTTGCTTACCAGTGCAGAATAACCGCCGATAAAGTTTACGCCTACCACCTTGGCAGCCTTATCCAGAGTTTCTGCAATAGTTACAAAATCTTCCTTTGTCTTACATGCAGCTCCGCCAATCAATGCGATCGGAGTTACGGAAATTCTTTTATTTACGATCGGAATTCCATATTCACCGGAAATAGCCTCACCTGTAGATACCAGATCCTTTGCACAGGTTGTGATCTTTTTATAGATTTTCTCATTTAAAACAGCAAGATCACTGTCAATACAGTCCAGAAGGCTGATACCCATAGTAATGGTACGCACATCCAGATTCTCCTGCTCGATCATTTTATTCGTTTCATTTACTTCAAAAATATTGATCATTTTGTTTTTCTCCCTTGTATGTTCTCTCAGCATTTTTCAGGCAATCTGATACAGGAAAGTCCCTCAGTGGCTTACCTGCTTAGATTTTCTCAGATTCTGTGCATTACATTGAAGATATCTTCATGCTGGCAGCGGATCACTACACCGATCTTATCTCCAAGGGCTTCCAGTTCTTTGGCAAGAACTCCGTTGTCTTTCTCACATTTGCTGGCATCTGTTACCATCATCATGTTGAAATATCCCTGTACGATGGTCTGGGAGATATCAAGAATGTTTACATTATTGTCTGCAAGATAAGTACAAACCTTTGCAATAATTCCTACGGTATCGTTTCCTACTACTGTGATGATTGTCTTTTTCATAAGTTCTTTGTCCTTTCTACACTGTAATTACTTCTGATATGCAATCCCTCTGTGCCACCTGAATTCTGAAATCACGCGACTTATAAGGGTTGTCACCTAAGGTTACTTCTGAACAGACGGTTTCATATGCCAGTTCCTCATAGTTATTTTCCCTGCTCAGATGTCCAAGGAAAATCCCTTTCATATTGTCATGCAGCAGCCTGCATAAAAGCCTGCCTGCATTTTCATTGGAAAGATGTCCCCTGTCTCCAAGGATTCTCTGTTTCAGATAATAGGGATATTTTCCAACCTGCAGCATACGGATATCATGGTTTGCTTCCAGAAGAAGCGCATCCAGATTCTGCAGATTACCGACTATGTACTCATTATATTTTCCAAGGTCTGTAGCAATCCCCACAGAATGCTCTCCACACTCTACCCGGTATCCTACGGGCTGTGCAGCATCATGAGGGATCGTAAAAGGATTCACTGTCAGATCATTAATCTCAAAAGGCTCATCTTCGTGTATCTCACGAAAAATCCCTTCCGGCATTTTTCCAAGATTCATGTGAGATAAAGCTTCCACAGTTCCTTCTGTCGCATAAACCGGTATCTGATGTTTCCTTGCGATCACGCCCAGACCTTTGATATGATCCGAATGTTCATGTGTAATCAAGATACCATCAATATCTTTTCCTGTCAATTCCAGAGAATTCAATCCCTGTTCTACTCTTTTTCCGCTGATGCCTACATCCACCAGAAGATGGGTATTATCTGAGCCCACATAAATACAGTTTCCGCTGCTTCCGCTGGCAATGCTACAAAGTCTCATATTTTCTGATTCCTTCCTCAATCTGCCGTCTGGTCTGTGCAAAATCTCCGTTATTTACCACAACATAGTCTGCATTTTCCCGAAAAAAAGTCTCCGGTGCCTGACTGGCAATGATACTGACTGATTTCTCTCTTGTATAACCGCGGTTCTCCATCAGTCTCCTGATACGGATCTCTTCATCCGTATGAATATACCATATCGTATCGCAAAACTCCTGATAATGATCTTCCAGAAGGAGTGCAGCTTCCACCACACATATCTTCTGTCCCTGCTGTTTCTTTACAGCTAACTGCTCTCTGATGTACTGTTTCACAGCCGGATGGATGATCTGGTTTAATTTCTCCAGAAGCTCTGGATGTGAAAATACTACATCCGAAACCTGTCTGCGGTCAATAGTTTTATCATTTTTTATGATTTGTCTTCCAAATAGTGCAATCACCGGTTCATAACAGGACTGCCCCGGCTCCATCACCAGATGCCCGATCTCATCTGCTTTCATCACATACGCCTGATACTTTTCTTCAAGAAAATCAAGCACTGTACTTTTTCCGGCACCCACTCCGCCGGTAATTCCTATTGTTATCATCATCACTTCGCCTCATACCAGTTATTACCCTGATGCATATCGACTTCCAGTTCTACGGAAAGCTTTGCGGCACCTTTCATCTCTTCTTCAAGAATAGCAGAAACCTGCGGGATTTCCTCTTTACAGGTCTCTATCAGAAGTTCATCGTGTACCTGAAGTACAAGACGGGATTTAAGATTCTCATCCTTTAATCGTCTGTACACACGGTTCATTGCAATTTTAATGATATCCGCCGCAGTTCCCTGTATTGGAGAGTTCATGGCTACTCGCTCCCCAAAAGACCTCTGCATAAAATTACCGGATTTCAGTTCCGGGATCGGCCTGCGTCTGCCAAACATGGTAGTCACATATCCTTTTTCTTTTCCCTCTTCCACCAGTCCGTCAAGAAATCCTTTGATCTTTGGATAAGTTTCAAAATATCTTTCAATATATTCGGCTGCTTCTTTTCGTGTGATACTTAAATCCTGGCTGAGCCCAAAGGAACTGATCCCATAAACGATTCCAAAATTTACTGCCTTGGCATTTCTCCTCTGCAGATCTGTCACCTCATCAAAGGGCACATGGAATACCTCTGATGCTGTATGTCTGTGGATATCCTGGGCTTCTTTATATGCCTGGATCAGTTTCTCATCCCCTGACATATGCGCCAGAACGCGAAGCTCGATCTGGGAATAGTCCGCATCCAGAAATACATATCCCTCTTCCGGAACAAATACCTTACGGATCAGTCTTCCAAGCTCCATTCTTACAGGGATATTCTGAAGATTCGGCTCTGTGCTGCTGATCCTTCCTGTTGCTGTAATTGTCTGGTTAAAAGTAGAATGAATCCTGCCGTCCTCTGCGATCTCACCAACAAGCCCGTCTGCATAAGTAGATTTCAGTTTCGCAAGCTGACGGTACTCCAGAATATCCTTTACAATGGGATACTCCGGTGCAAGCTTTTCCAGAATATCTGCCGCTGTGGAATAACCTGTCTTTGTTTTCTTTCCACCCTTAAGGCCAAGCTTTTCAAACAGGATCACTCCCATCTGTTTCGGAGAATTGATATTAAACTCTTCCCCTGCCTGCTGCCAGATCTGCTTCTCCAGTTCTCCAATACGTACACTTAGTTTCTCACCGTAGCTTTTCAGTTCTTCACTCTTCACGCTGATTCCCCATTTTTCCATGGAATCAAGAGTAAAGATCAGCGGAAGCTCAATCTGTGTATATACATTCCACATACCTGTATCACGCAGTGCTTCACACATGGGTTTCCGGCAGGCAAGTGCTGTATAGGCCATGTAGCAGGCCCATGCTGCAAGCCCCTCTGCACTCTCCTCCCATGCTTTTTCCACTGTTTTCTTTCCAAGAAGTTCCTCTCTTGCAGGCAGGATACGACCATTCAGATATTCCTTTGCCATATCATCGTAAGTATAGGAGGATTTCAGAGGATTCAGCAGATATGCAGCCACACCTGCATCAAATACAGCCATCGGATCATCAGATTTTATATGCTTGAGTAATGCCTTTACATCCAATGCACATACACATTTTTTATCATATTTCAGAGTACCGTCTGTATTGACATCAGATATCTCATTTTCCGGATCCTTCTTCACATCATCTGTATTAGATTTCATAATATTCTCTGTGTTGGATTCAGATACTTTATGAAGGAGCCCTTCCAATTTTCCGCAGAGATAACCTTCTGTGATCATCCCTTCTACAGAAATATAATAAATTTCCTCTTCATTCAGCGCAAGTCCTGCACCAAATACCCTGCCATTCTCTGTAACCAGAGAAACACCCGCTGTCTTTCCTGCTTCCGCTTTCGCAAACAGCGCTTCACAGCCTGCCAGGTCTGCACATGTGAAAAACTCCTGTTCCAGCGTATCTTCCTGTACTGCCGCAGAGTCAAAACGGTTAAGCAGATTCTTAAATTCCAGCTGTCTGCAGAGAAGGAAAGCTTCTTTTGTATAAAGATTTCCCAGTTTTGCCTTTTCATACGAAAACTCTATGGGACTGTCCGTACAGATCGTAGCCAGAGCCTTGCTCATCTGCGCCATATCATAATGTTCTCTCATTGATTCCCTGGCTCTGTTTGGCTTCAGCTCTTCCAGATGTTCATGAGCATTCTCAATACTTCCATACTCCACAATAATCTTTGTGGCAGTCTTCTCACCTACTCCCGGGATTCCCGGAATATTGTCAGCACTGTCACCCATCAGAGCCTTTAACTCAATGATCTGAGGAGGTGTCACCTGATATTTCTCGATCACCTGCTGTGCATGATAATCCTCTATGGTGGTCTTGCCCCTTACAGTCTTTGGCAAACGGATCATAACCTTATCTGTCGCAAGCTGAAGCAGATCTCTGTCACCGGAAAGGATTGTCGCATCCATTCCTGCCGCTTCGCTTTTCCTGGCCAGAGTTCCCAGAATATCATCCGCTTCGTAGCCTTCTTTTGTCACAACATTCACACCCATTGCAGTAAGCATTTCTTTAATCAGCGGTACCTGCTCTCTCAGTTCTTCAGGCATGGGTTTACGTGTTCCCTTGTATGCTTCAAACATCTTATGGCGGAAAGTCGGTGCCTTCAGGTCAAATGCCACTGTCAGATACTGAGGCTTCTCTTCCTCGATCGTCCGAAGAAGGATATTCAGGAAACCATATACTGCCCCTGTGTGTTTTCCTTCTGAATTTGTAAGATCCGGTAGACCATAAAAAGCTCTGTTCAGAATACTGTGTCCGTCAATCAGTAATATTTTTTCGCTCATAAAATCCTCCAGTGTTTTTATAGAATGTAATTTGTCTCCATCATTACAAAAATCAATATTGCCGCAATCGTAGCAATCAGAAGGCATATACTTACTCCAAACATCAGCCAACTGGCTTTCTTCTTGCGGATATATCTTCTGGATTTCCGGATATCCTGTTCCAGCAGTTTTTTGAAATCCAGAACCGAATCGCTGCTGTCATCATCAAGCTGCTGTGTTACCTCATGTACAATAAAATATGTTTCCAGTTCATCATAACAGGAAGAACAATTCTGTACATGATCGAGAAACTCTTCCAGTTCATTTAGCGGAAGATCATGTTTAATATAACTACTCACCATTCCTTCTGCAGTTCGGCAATCCATCTTCATTCCCTTCTTTCTTCCAAAAAACATCCAGGATGCTGCGTTCACTATTACGAATTATAACCGAACCGGAGTTAATTGGCAAGGAAAAGCAGCAGAAGCTCAAATCGCCTCTGCTGCTTTCATTGCTGTTCACTCAGTTTTCAGTGACATAACCAAATTTCCGGATTGCCTGCGGCAATGGACTTTTGGCTTGTATATCTTGAGAAAATATCACTTCTGCAGATTCACTTTCCCGGAAGATGTATCTGCATCAGCTTCTGTACTGTTTTCGAATTCTGCATTGTTCTCAGACTTTGTATTACTTTCAGATTCTGCCACTACAGTGGGAACCTGTACAGGTGCATTCAGGATCTTCATAAATTCCTCACCTGTAATTGTCTCATGCTCATACAGATATTTTGCAAGTTCATGAAGCTTTCCGATATTGTCCTGAAGGATTTTCAGTGCTTTCTGGTGTTCCATCCTGACAAGCTCCACAACCTTCTTATCCAGAAGAGTCTGTGTCTCAAAAGAACAGCTTAAGCTGGAGTCTCCGCCCAGATACTGATTTGTCACATTCTCCATGGCAACCATATCGAAGTCTTCACTCATACCATATCTGGAGATCATTGCTCTTGCAAGCTTAGTCGCCTGTTCGATATCATTGGATGCTCCGGTTGTAATAGAGTGGAAGATCAGTTCCTCAGCGGCACGACCGCCTGTAAAGGTCGCTATCTTATTTGCAAGTTCTTCCTTTGTCATCAGATAATGATCTCCGTCATCCACCTGCATGGTATATCCGAGTGCCCCTGATGTACGCGGAATAATAGTGATCTTGTGGACCGGTGCAGATTCGGTCTGCTTTGCTGCAACCAGCGCATGTCCGATTTCATGATAAGCAACTATCAGTTTTTCTTTATTGGAAAGAACTCTGTTCTTCTTCTGATATCCTGCGATAACTACCTCAATACTCTCCTCAAAATCTGCCTGAGTGGCAAATTTTCTGCCGTCACGTACTGCACGAAGTGCTGCTTCATTGACAATATTTGCAAGTTCTGCACCGGAAGCTCCGGCCGCAGCTTTCGCAATCTCATCAAAACGTACGGAATCTGCGATCTTAATCTTCTTTGCATGGACTTTAAGGATTTCCTCACGTCCTTTTAAATCCGGAAGTTCAACAGGAATACGTCTGTCAAAACGTCCGGGACGAAGAAGTGCGGGATCAAGGGAATCCGGTCTGTTGGTTGCCGCAAGGATCACAACACCTTTGGAGCCGTCAAAACCATCCATCTCTGTAAGCAGCTGGTTCAGAGTCTGCTCGCGCTCATCATTGCCGCCTGTAAATCCGGCACCATCACGTTTCTTGCCAATTGTGTCGATCTCATCGATAAATACAATACATGGAGCTTTCTCATTCGCCTGTTTGAAAAGATCACGCACCTTGGCAGCGCCCATACCAACAAACATTTCCACGAATTCAGAACCGGAAATGGAGAAGAACGGAACTTCCGCTTCACCGGCTACCGCTTTTGCAAGAAGTGTTTTACCTGTACCCGGAGGGCCTACAAGAAGGGCTCCTTTCGGCATAGATGCACCGATTTCTCTGTATTTCTGCGGGTTATGAAGATAATCTACGATTTCTGTCAGAAGATCCTTGGCTTCGTCCTCTCCCGCTACATCTGAGAATTTGATTCCCGTAGATGATTTCACATATACTTTCGCATTACTCTTTCCAAATGACATTGCCCCACCGGGACCTCCGCCCATGGAACTCATCATCTTCTTGCTGAGCCACCTTCCAAGAAGGATAAAGATGGCAATCGGCAGTACATATCCTGCGATCAGACTGATCCAGATAGATGTCTGCTGTGGTGCTGCTGCACCGAACTTGACATTTGCATCATGTAAACGGTCTACAAGGTCAGGATCATTCATCTTGACAGTTCTGAAATAACCCTCCTGTCCGTCACTCTCTGCTACATAATAAATATAATCATCCTGAATTTCTACTGTCTTAACGTAATCCTTCTCTACTCCTGTCAGGAAAGTACTGTAATCAGTCGTCTGTACCTTTCGTCCCTCAATTGCAGGAAGTAACAGCACATTCAGAAGAATGATAATAACTGCCGCAATGATATAATATACATAAAGCGGTTTTCTGCCAGGCTTTTTATTATCAAGGTTCATTGGCTTTTCCTCCATTTCGTTTTGTTATGATGTACCATATCACTTATTCATCTCTTTTTCAAGAAAAGCGAGATAAATTTCATAAAGATTTTAGAATTATCTGAACTGTTCAATACGGCAAATAAAAAAAAAGCGAAAACCTTCACAAACAAAGGCTTCGCTTACTTTTTAATGCCGGCAGTGGGACTTGAACCCACACGTGGCTGCCCACAACAGATTTTGAGTCTGCCTCGTCTGCCATTCCGACATGCCGGCATTGAAACGAGTATTATCATATCACGTTTTTGTCGAAATGGCAAGGACATTTTTGAGTTTTTTTTAATATTTCACAAACCTCGTTTTAGAATACACACTACTTGCCTTGATCAATTTCTGATATCTGGCAAACAGCTTCTCAGGAAGTCTGATAGTTACGGTTTTGTTGACCGCAAAAGCTTTTTTTCCAACATAGTTCAGTGCTGTACTGTTGATCCTGATCACTTTGACTGCCGGGCACTGGTAAAAAGCTCTGGCATCTATATGTCTGACACTGGCAGGAAGTATGAAATTTCGCAGTTTTGTACACTGTGCAAATGCGTTGCTGCCAATTCTTTTTACTCTGCTGCCAAATCTTATGTTTCGCAGATTCGGGCACTGGCTGAACGCATATTTTCCAATCGTTGTTACATTATTTCCAAAAATAACATCTGTAATTTCTTTGTTCCCGCTGAAGGCATTCTTGTCAATTGTAGTTACTTTATAAACTTTATCATTGATCACAACTGTAGCCGGAATCTGTATCACATTATATTCCGCAGCAAGACCTGTAACGCTTACTTCTCTTTCATTTAAAATCTTATAACCAATTCCACCTATCAGGTACTTATAGCTTCCACCCTGTTCAGTTAACGGAGCTGCATTGAACTGATATCTCACAGGTTGTACAATATCGTTTTTCTCCCATATACCTCCTGTATATTCTTCTCTCTGGAAAAAGATATATATATTGTATGCACGTTCCACCTTTGTATAAATACCCTTTGCAGAACCGATTTCCCATTTCCTGTGAATATCGCTTTCCTGCGGCTTGAGAGAAAGACTCCAGTATAATGGTGTCCATCTGACATCTCCCTCAACAGGATTCGTATTCTGCGTTCCGGCACCGGTCACATTAAATTTATAGTAAGTGTTGGGATAGAAAACCATAGGTTTGTCAAGTCCTTCAACGACACTGTCATTTGCACTTACCCCTTTGCTTTCATCTGTGTCTGTTGAAGTTTCCTCTCCGGCTGCCCAGATGAAATTCTGTGTATCTGCTCCATCCTGAAATTCCGCTGCACCGGTCGTACTGACCGGAACTGCTGCCAGAACGCCTGCCAGCACCATAGCTGCTATTTTTTTCATTACTCTCTCCTCCTCTTTTTCAGCAGTATATAAAATATATACAACTGTTCAGTCCTTTCTTATAGCAATAGTGAACTGTTAAATACTTACGACATTTGTGTTACTGTTCTGCTTACAATTTATATCTACATCTTGTATTTTACTTATTTTCCTGCTAAATGTCTACCTTGATTTTCTGCTAATCCTGTCGTATTTTTGTTACTGTTCACTCCGTTCTCAGTAACTTAGCCAAAATTCATTCCAGATTGCCTACGGCAATGGAATT
>OAUW01000807.1_pt1 | contig 13598 bp, 10 predicted proteins | sample 1495241 | NCBI WGS metagenome assembly OAUW01 (sample SAMEA2580063, study PRJEB22360) | human gut metagenome | biome: human gut; feature: human-associated habitat; material: faeces | place: Denmark | collected 2008/2010
GGATTGGCGCACGACCAGCGATGATGTGACCTTGCGGAAGACCTTCTCCCCCGGCCTGTCGGCATTCGGGTCACGGCCGTCGATGCGCTCCTTGAGCACTTTCACCGACAGACGGGCTACCGCTTCAAGTCCCGGCGCGATCGACGTCAGCGCCGGCGACAGGTACTGTGAATCGTCGGAATTGTCGAAACCAACCACGGAGATGTCGTCGGGAATGTGCAAGCCGTGCATCTGAATCGCGTGCATCACGCCGGAAGCCAGCATGTCGTTCAGCGCGACGACGCCATCGACTTTGACGCCGGAATCCAGCAACGCGTTCATGGCCCTCACACCATCGCTACGATGCCACATGCCCGATTCGACGACCAGCCGATCGTCGAATTCGACGCCGGCCTCCTCCAGCGCCTCAAGATACCCTTGGTAGCGCAGTGCGGCGGAACCGACTTTCTCCCCCGGATGAACGCCGACCACGGCCACGCGGCGGCAACCGGTCGTCAGCAGATACTGCGTGGCCCGCTTCGCGCCTTCCACGTTCTCGGTGGCGATGTGATCCACCTGGTCGGTGAAGATGCGTTCGCCAACCAGCACAAGCGGATAATCGACCTTCAGCCGCTCGACGTCATCCTGTCCAAGCTCCAATGGGCTGTAGATCAGGCCGTCGATCATCGTCTGCTGGGACCCGTGCAGCGCTTCCAACTCGCCATCGCGCGAATATTGCGTCGGCTCCACGATCACGCGCAGACCGACTTTCTTCGCTTCTTCGATGACGAGCGACGACAGTTGCGCGAAGTACGGCATCTGCAGGTCGGGAATGGCCAGGCCGATGATGCCGGTCTGCCCTCGGCGCAGGTTGCGTGCCGACACGTTCACCGTGTATCCCAGTTCCGCGATGGCTTTGTTGACCTTGTCGCGCGTGGCCTGCGAGACGAATTCGTAATCGTTGACAACGTTGGAAACCGTTTTTATCGATACGCCGGCCGCTTTGGCCACCTCGCGCATGGTCACGACATGCTCGCCGCTTCCCCCAGTTCGCTTCGGCATATATACCCCTCTACCCCTTCTGGCATTCAGCGAGCCCAGTCGCCCTCGCGACCGACCTCCATAGTCACCCTAGCATAGTCGGGGTCAAGCTCTTCCGCCGTCTGCATATCCAGAATGGGCATGCCCTCCTTGGACCAATGCACGCGGCGCACCTGGGCGTCGCGGCCACCATAGCGGCCGTGCTCGTATTCGGCGTTGTGGAACACGTAGATGAGGTTGCCGTCCTCGTCATGCGACCACATGCCGTGACCGGTGCCAAGCTGCCACCGCCCGTTGTATACGCCGGACTTCTGCAGCGGGTAATCGAGCTTCGTCCATACGCTGGCGTCGGTCAGATCGGCCCCCTGTCCAGCCGGGGCGGTGACCAAGCCGGTCGTGTAGTCGATGCCGACCAGCGAGCCCGAGTAGATCAGGAAAATCGTTCCGTCATGCATGATGGCGTTCGGCCCTTCGGCGATCATGTTGTCCCATGCGAATTCCGGCACGACGATCTGCTTCGGCTTGCTGGTGAGCCTCGCCGGACGAGCCGGGTCAAAGCTGGCGATCCAGATGCTGCCGACCTGCTGCCATGCGTAGTACCAGCGGCCCGAATCGCACAGCACGGTCATGTCAAGCGAAATGCGCTGGATCGGATTGAGCGTCTCACCATCCGGGTCGAGGATGGGTTCGGGCACCGTCCAGTTCTCCGGCTCGCGTGGATCGAAATCCGTGCCGTCGGAATGCTGCTTGAGTTGCATGATGTGGCAGCTGCCGGTCCACATGTCCGGTTTGCCGGCACGATCGTTGGGGGTGCCGTCGGGATTGACGCGCGGCCCATCGAAGCAGGGCATGAACAGGACCGACAGCTTGCCGCCGATCACATGCAGTTCCGGCGCCCAGAAGCAGCCGGTCATCGGACGATCTTCGCTATTGAGATCGCCGCATGCGAGCAGATCGATCTCCCTGGCCCGTCCACCCGCGGCGTCGGAAAGCGCTTCGATGGAGTCGGCGATGCGCAGCGGCATATGGGTTCTACCGTCGTTCGGATCCACGCAATTACCGTCGGTGTCATCGGTGGCGATGAACATGAACATCGGCTTGCCATTGAAATCCCACGCGAACACCGATGGATCGGCGCGCTCCACCGCGAACGGCACCGGATAGACGCTCTGGCGGATCACACCTTCGACGGTACGGGTCTGGCCGGCCTTGAACGTTCCCTCGGAGGCCTCCTGGCCGATGGCCTCAAGCTGGGCCATGTTCCAATCCACCGCGCGCGTGGCCTGCGAACCGTCGCTGTATGACAGTTCCGCACGGGTTGCGGCCAAGGCCAGAACCGCATTCCGGGCATCCTCACCACGCAGGCCCGCATCGATTCGCTGGGCGGGCACGGACGTTCCGGTATTGCGGATGCGGCCGAAGCGTTCCATCAGGCGCTCGGCCTCCGGCTCACTGATGGCGATGCTGTTGCCGACGACGGCGTTCGGAATGCCGCAATCCCCGGTCTGGCGCAGCGGCTGCGGGAATGCCGCTTCCTCGGCATCGAGCGGCACCCCCGATCCGGCGGCGGCCACGATATCGGCCGTCCGCGCGGTGCGCGCTTTGCCATCGTCACCGGCCCAGGAGACGACGTAGCACGCGTCCGCGGCGTCGAAAGAGACGGACGGGTGATTGACCCCACCGGTGGTGCGCAACAGCACCAGCCCCCGCTGGTCGAACGCCGTCAGATCATCGCTGACGGCAAGCAGGAACGCCGATTGTTCGGAACCGTCCGGCTCACCGCCGCGGGCGGTACGGGTCGCGGCGGTGGCGAATCGTCCGTCCGCGAGGCGGAACAGGAACGGATTCTTCAGCGATTTCAGCGTGATATCCATACCGGGCATGACCACGCCATGGGCGACGGCGTCGGTGGCGGGGCGAGGCGCATCGAACGGGTCGGCGGCGAAGCGCGCCGCGGCCGTGCACGCACGGCGGGACTCCGCGGTCGCAGCGGCGATCGGCACACCGGCCGCGAAGAAGATGCCATAGTTTTCGTTCAGCGGCTGCCACTCGGCGTCATCGCCGGAACGTAGCGCCAAATGCATGCTGTAGGCGATGTCCTCGTTGTTCGCCTCTTCGCGTCCGGTGGCTTCGCGTGTATAGCACAGCAGGGAATAATTGGCCGACATGGAAGATCCTTCAGTAAGCAGATACAGGTTTTATAACGATGTACTATACCGTGTTTTACATCGTTGTACAACTTGGTGTGGCGGCATTGCGACACCCTTCATCCGCGGAGGGGGAAGCGTCACGGAACGCGCTCGTCATACTTGTGAGCGGACGCATCGCATGGCACATGACAACGACGAGGGGCTTCCCGGTTACCCAGGAAGCCCCTCGAATCATATGCGGCACCGTTTGCTCAGCGCCGCGCAATCAGCGCAATCAGCGCTCGGAACGGTTGATGGCCGAGATGATGGCCTTCAGCGAGCTGGTGACGATAGAGGTGTCGATGCCGACGCCCCACACGATGCTCGTGTTGTCTTCCTCGCCGATCTGGCATTCCACATAGGAAGCGGCCATGGCATCGGTGCCGACGGACATGGTGTGCTCCACGTAATCCATCACCGAAGCCTCGATGCCAAAGTTGCTCACGGCGTTGAGGAAGGCGGCGATCGGACCGTTGCCGATGCCGGAGACCTCACGCTCCACCGGCTCGTCGACGCCGACGTTCACGCCGCGGTCGAGAATCCTGGCCTTGAGCACGGTGTCGGAACCATCCTCGCCGGAGGAGACGGACACCTTGAGCAGCTTCAGACGGCCCCACTGCTTCAGGGTCTCGTCCTTGCTGTCGCCGACCACGACACCAGCCGCGGTGGCGCCGGATTCCTCGACCGGCAGGTACTCGTCCTTGAACAGACGCCAGATGTCCTCGTCCTTGACTTCCTTCTTGGTCTCGTCGGCGTAGTTCTGCACGACCTTCTCGAACTCGACCTGCAGACGCTTCGGCAGATCAAGGTTGTGGTTGGTCTTGAGCAGGTAGGCCATGCCGCCCTTGCCGGACTGGGAGTTCACGCGGATGATGGCCTCGTAGGAACGGCCGATGTCCTTCGGGTCGATCGGCAGGGACGGCACGAGGCCCACGAAGGCGGTCTCTGAACTTCACGAGCCACACGAAGCTGTCCAGATCGGCGCCAGCGCGGTCGGCGGCCACCTGACGGGCCTCAAGACCCTTCTTGATGGCGTCCTGGTGGGAGCCGGAGAACGCGGTGAACACGAAGTTGCCGGCGTACGGGTGGCGCTCGGAGATCTTGATCTGGTTGCAGTATTCGACGGTCTTGCGGATTTCCGGAACGTTGGAGTAGTCGATCTGCGGATCGATGCCCTGGGTCAGGAAGTTCAGACCAAGGGTGACCAGGTCGACGTTGCCGGTACGCTCGCCGTTGCCCAGCAGGCAGCCTTCAACGCGGTCGGCACCGGCCAGCACGGCCAGCTCGGTGGCGGCAACGCCCATGCCCTCATCGTTGTGCGGATGCAGGGAGAGCACCACGGCGTCACGCGGTACGAGGTGGTTGGACACATACTCGACCTCGTCGGCGAAGACGTTCGGCGTGGTCATTTCCACGGTTGCCGGCAGGTTGATGATCATCAGATGTTCCGGCGTCGGCTTGATGACGTCGATCACCGCGTTGCACACCTCGACTGCGTACTCCGGCTCGGTGCCGGTGAAGGATTCCGGAGAATACTCGTAGTACAGGTCGATGCCCTTGGCCTCGCCCTCAAGCTCCTTGCACAGCGCCGCGGCGTCGGTGGCAAGCTTCTTGATGCCGGCCTTGTCCTTGCGGAACACGACCTCGCGCTGCAGCACGGACACGGAATTGTAGAAGTGCACGATGGCGCGCTTGGCGCCCTTCAGGCACTCGTAGGTCTTGCGAATCAGATGCTCGCGGGCCTGGGTGAGCACGACGATGGTGACATCGTCAGGAATGAGCTCGCGCTCGATCAGCATGCGGATGAAGTCATAATCGGTTTCGGAAGCCGACGGGAAGCCGACCTCGATCTCCTTGAAGCCCATCGACACGAGCAGATTCCAGAAACGCAGCTTGCGCTCGGAATCCATCGGGTTGACGAGGGCCTGGTTGCCGTCGCGAAGATCGACGGAGCACCAACGCGGTGCACGCTGCAGTCGCTTGCCCGGCCACGTACGCTCCGGGAAATCAAACGGCACCTGCTTATCGTATGCGACGTACTTGTTGTACGGCATCTTGCTGGGCTTTTGCGGAGCTCCAATGTAACGCGCCGGAGGCAGCAGCGGGTCGTTGTTCCCTCCGTTGGACGCCGCGGCGACTGCCGCGAGATCAAACACTGACGATTGATCCTGACCCATCACTCCTCCTTATCTGTAAAGTCGGATCGGCCTTCTGCCAATCCACATTGTTACGTGCATGTTACCTACCTGCACTGCCGCCCATACTAGCGACAACCAATCCCATATTTTGCCGGTATTCCGCGATATGACGGCATGGTTTGCGATTTCGCGCCCTTATTTCACCCCATATCCAGATTTGCCGCAGTACAGTGGGCATCATGAGCTTGCGATTCAACAGCGACGGTACGTTCCGGGTGCTGCAAATGGCTGATATTCAGGATGGTCCGGACGTGCGCGAAGACACGATTCGGCTGATCGAAGCCGCTATCAGGAAGGCACATCCCGACCTCATCGTGCTCACCGGCGATCAGATCCGCGGCTACGATCCGGCATATATCGATACGTTTCTGCGTCGCCGTGGCGAACAGCCCGGTACGCACGTGCGCGCGGTCACCGAAATCGAAGCGAAAATCCGTGGCATCAAACGTCATCCGATCGCCAAAACACTGACCAAATCGCAGCCCTCCGACGAACGGTGGATGATCGACGGCATCGGCACCGATTCGCCGAAACTGGTGAAAAGCGCAGGTCGCAACGGTTCTGCCAGCAAGCTGGAATCGTGGGCGGAAGCCATCAATCGCGTCACCGCGGCGTCGCTGCTCGACGAGACACGGCAGAAAGTGCGCGACACGTTCGCCGCGTTTTTGGGGCCGGCGTTGGAATCGCATATCCCCTTCGCTGCGACGTACGGCAACCATGATTTCCAATGCGGCATCCTCGCCGACGAACAGGACGATCTTTACCGCGAGTTTGCCGGTTGCATGAATCCCGTCGCCGGCTCGTCGCCGTTGGCGCTCGAACCGGGCACGTTCGCGTTGCCGATCGAAGCGTCCGACGGTTCGGGGCGTATCACAATGAGCGTGATGATGGTCAATTCGGGCGATTACGCCGACACGGCAGACGCGGGTGACGGCAACGGACGGCAGTCGGTCACCGAATACGCGAAATACGCGGCGAATTCGCGCGGCTGGGATTTGGCCGACTCCGACGGCTACGGCACCCCCTCGCCGGAAGCCGTCGAATGGCTGAAGCGCGTGCAACGCGAGTTGGGCAGGCGCAATGGCGACGGGCAGGCGGTGCCGGCGATCGCCTTCCAGCACATTCCGCCGCAGGAATTCTACGATTGCCTGCACGAAGTGCCCGCCTACACGCCGAACGCCGTGGAGGGCGCGCGCGAATTCGCAGGACATTGCTATGTGCTCGACCGTGATGTGTGCCGACCCGGTTCGCGGCTGGGCGAGGCGATTGGCTGCGCCGACGTGAACGTGGGCGAAGTGGACGCGCTACGTGAGGCGGGCGGCTATTTCGCACTGTTCTGCGGGCATGACCACAAGAATTCGTTCGTCGGGCATGTGCACGACATCGATTTGGGGTACGCGCCAACCTGTGGTTTTGAATGCTACGGCCCGAAATCGCGGTTCCGCGGCATCCGGCTGTTTGAATTCCGTGAAGACAATCCGATGGCGTACGTGACGCGCATGCTGACGTGGGGCGATCTGGTTGGCCGTTATTCCAGCAACGAATTACGCGTGTTCTTCGAGGACCATTGCGTGACGGACCTGATCGGCGTGCGCAACGAGCTGCGCAGGCCGCAGGTCAGCGCCACACTGCTAGGGGCGGGCGCGGTGACGTGCGGCGCGATCGGGTATGCGGTTCGGGGGCTGTTGCGCAAATCGCAGTAATGCGATGCTCGTGGCAATCGCAATGATCGACAGCGACTCGACGGCAGCACCGCCGACAACGCGACCTTATCGAATATCACTCAAGATATTTCGATTGGAAGAAGGCGTCTTGCTGTGATTCGCTACCGAGATTCGTGTCCTCGGCATTCACGATAATCGGCGTTTCCAGCTTTGCGGGCATGCTGTCATACCACGCATGGCTCCAGCCGACGATCGCTTCGCTGAGCTGCGAACTGTCGTATCCCGCCGGATATACGGTGAATGCACCGCAAGGGGCAATGCCGTAGGGGTCGGCAACCGTATATTTACTACCGTTTTTGATATACGTGTCTCCTATATTGCCATCGATTTTCAGCGCCGATTTGTCGCATTGCATCGTATAGCTGCCGTCCGCGTTCTTCTTGGCATCCTTGAAACGGCCTTTGAAATTCGAAATGGTGACCGATCCGTTCGGATAGTCATCTCCCGTAATGCCCATGTCGGAATCATGATATGTTCCGCTGAACGTGCCATCGGACGCCACCGTCATAGTGGTGTCCCAACCGCCGGAACCGGAAGCGAAACCGTACTTTCCGGCGATGGACTTCATCAAAGACCGAGTGGCGGCATCCGATTGGGAATCAGATTTCTTGGTGTCTGCGTTCTTGCTTGCATTTTTGCCGTTAGATTTCTGACTCTTGGCGGACACGCCCTTGATGTTGGCGCCTTCGAGGGAATCCCAGTCGGGCTGGACGTCCTCCACCAGATAGTAGGCGGTTTCGCCGCTGGGGGCGGGCTTCATTTTGACGGTGTCATCCTTGGAGCCGTTGTAGCCGTTGTAAGGCATGAATGGATCGAACCAGTCCCTTGTATAGGTTGATTCCTTCTCGCCGTCCTTGTACTGGTTCACGTCACGATACATCAAGAACGGACGGTCCGTATCGACAGGTTTTTGCTTTTGGGCAGCCGCGAGCGCAGACGCGTCAAAATAGCCAGTTTTCTCTACTGATTCCACATCAGAGCCGACTGGGAACACCGCGAACAAATCCATCATATGGAATTTACCGCTGCCGTCCGGCTCATAATCGGACGCATCTGAAGAGTCGGAATCAATGTCATGGACCTTTCCGGCAACACAATTCCGCATATCGCCTTCCCCACCCAAGGCGGAATCGCCACACCAATACGTTTCGAACTCTTTGTGTGGGAACAATTCAAATGCTCCAGAGTTTCCAGTCAACAGATAGTCGGCTTTCTTGCTGCTGCAATACGGCTGTTGCACCGCATCGCAGGAAATCAAAGACTCACCGGTCATGCTGTACTTCGTGTTCGCAGCACCATCTTTCACTTTCAGGAAAACGATGTCTCCGCTGGAATAACTGTCATCCTGTCCTAGCGTGATGCAGTCGCCGGCCTTATTGCACCACTGGCCAGAAGCAACGTCACTCGTGCCCATCAGCAACCCATCTCCACCGGTTCCGCTGTGGTCAATGAACGTCTGCTTGGCACCCTTGGCATCCACGCCCTGATACAGGGTGATGGTCTGGCCTTCGTTCAGCTGGCTGCCCGGCCCAGGTTCGGAGCCGGAGACCTTGCCGATGTACTGTTTCGATGAGAGACGTTTCTCCACTTTCACGTCGTAGCCTTTGGATTCAAGGCTTGATTTCACGTCGGAAATTTCCTGGCCGACGATGTCCGACGGCAGGCCGCCGTCGCTTTTCGTGGCCACGCCGATGTAGATGCCTTTCTTATCATCCTTCACGCCTTGGCCTTGCGCGGGGTACGTGCTGACCACGCTTCCCTCGGTGGTTTTGCTGGTGTCCGACACGATCACCTGCTTGTAATGCACCGGCACGCCCATCTGCGAGAACGTTGTCACCACGCTTTCAGCTTTCTTGCCGACCGTACCTTCCGGCACGCCAGGGCCGGCCGATTCGCGCACTGTCACCACACTGCCCGCCCTTACGCGGTCACCGGACTGAATTCCCTGATAGCCAAGGAACTTGCCGCTTTTCACGCCGGAGAATTCCTTGACGCGCTTGACTTTGAGGCCCTTGCCTTCAAGCTGCCTGACCACGACCTTCGCATCCGGAGTCTTCGACGAGTCCTTGGGAGACGCCACCGCCACGTCCGGCAACGACTTGCCACCCCACAACTCCATGTTGTACGTCACGATGCCGGCCACCACAGCGGCGACCAGCAGCACCGCGGCCACCGCTATGCCGATGATGAGCTTGCGATTCGGGGAAGCGGCACGCGCAGTCCCGTCGCTTTCCGTCACAGAAGTTTCCGGCGCCGACGGAACGGATTGCGATGCAGCCGAAGTCGCGGGCTGCGCTACGGGCAGCGTGCCACCGCCCGGCAACGGCACCGGCGGAATCGCGTCTGCCGGCTGCGAAGCGAGCTGTTCTGCAGGGCGTTCCTCGTGCTGTGCCGCAGACTGTTCCTCGGGTTGCTCCGCAGACTGCGATGCGAGCTGCGATGCAGGGGTTTCCGCCACCGTGGAATCGACGGAAAAATCATCCGAAATCCGTGCTTGTCCGGCATCAGGCTGCACCGGAACGGAGACCAACGGATTGCCGCAGTTCGTGCAGAACTTCGACTCCGGAGCGTTCTTCGAACCGCATTGCGTACAGAACATGGCTTCTCCCCTGCTTCAGTTTCTTCTCTGAAATCGATTATAGGGATCCGGCGCGGTAGGCCGAAAGACTATCGGAACAGGCTCACGCCTCGACGGGCCATGCAGTAGGCGTTACCCAGCCACGTATGACGGGAATTCGGCCACACCGCGCCCAATCGCGGAGCATTCTGGCTCATCCAGATACTCGGTACGCGGCCGTCAGCGGAACGCGAGCCCAGTAGGTTGAAACCGTTCTTTTCCAGCAGCCATTCCGGATGCTGTGTGGCAATCGCAAGCCCTTCTTCCAAAGTCAACGGCAATCGCTCGTCGGAATCGATCAGCTTGCGTGCCACGTCCGGCTCGCGGTTGATATAGCAGGTGCCGGTGTGCGGTTCGATCACCAGATAGAACGGGCCTTCCGGCGGTTCGAAACCGTCCTGCGGCAGGAAGCTGGCGATGTCGCGCGGCGGCATGGTGGTGAAGCCGGCCATACGGTTGATGGACGTACGGGCGATCAGCGATTCGGGAGACACCAGCTCGCGCGTAGGTACCAGAAGGATCTGCGTGCCCAATCCAGCTTCATCGCCGCAATCCTCCAACGCACGGATAAGCGGGCGCGCAAGCGAGCGGAACGCGGCTGCCGACATATCGGCCACATCCGGGTAGCCCAACGCCACGATACGATCCAGCTGCTTCTGCGCTTCTTCTGATGCCTTCGACATGTCTACCAGTGTACGCGAGCGCGTTTACCGACCAGCATACGGATAGCTCGGCGGACATGACGGCATGTTTTCGTAAGATTGAACAACGCGTGTGGCCGCCCACGACGTCGTTTGGGGCCGGCTGGTCGACCTCAAGCGTAAGCAAAATCAAACTTGCAAAACTTGGAAAACCGTTCCAGCATAAGCGAAAGGTTGTTATGTCCGAAAAGATTAAGGTTGGCATTCTCGGAGCTACGGGCATGGTCGGACAGCGCTTCGTGACGCTGCTCGAAAACCATCCGTGGTTCGAACTGGTCACCCTTGCCGCGTCCGCGCACAGCGCCGGCAAGACCTACGAGGAGGCCATCGGCAGCCGCTGGAAGATGGAAACCCCGATGCCGGAGTTCGTCAAGCACATGGTCGTCAAGAACGTGGCCGACGTCGAGGACGTGGTCAAGGACGTCGACTTCGTGTTCTCCGCGGTGAACATGCCAAAGGACGAGATCCGCGCCATCGAAGAGGAATACGCGAAGACCGAAACCCCGGTCGTGTCCAACAACAGCGCCCACCGCTGGACTCCGGACGTGCCGATGGTGGTGCCGGAGATCAATCCGGAGCACTATGAGGTCATCGAGCATCAGAAGAAGCGCCTGGGCACCACGCACGGTTTCATTGCCGTCAAGCCGAACTGCTCCATCCAGGCCTATACTCCGGCTTTGGCCGCATGGAAGGAATTCGAGCCGCACGAGGTCATCGTGAGCACGTACCAGGCCATTTCCGGCGCGGGCAAGACGTTCAAGGATTGGCCGGAAATGGTGGGCAACATCATTCCGTTCATCTCCGGCGAGGAAGCGAAGTCCGAGAAGGAGCCGCTGAAGGTCTTCGGCCATGTGGACGAGGCCAAGGGCGAGATCGTGCCGTTCGACGGTCCGCTGCGCATCACCTCGCAGTGCATCCGCGTGCCCGTGCTCAACGGCCACACCGCAACCGTGTTCATCAACTTCGGTAAGAACCCGACCAAGGACGAGCTGATCGACCGTCTGGTCAACTACACCAGCAAGGCCGCCGAACTTGGCCTGCCGCACGCTCCGAAGCATTTCATCCAGTACCTGACCGAGGATGACCGTCCGCAGGTGCTCAAGGATGTGGATTACGAGGGTGGTATGGGTGTTTCCATCGGCCGTCTGCGTGAGGATTCCATTTTCGATTGGAAGTTCGTGGGATTGGCGCACAATACCCTGCGTGGCGCCGCCGGTGGCGCGCTGGAAAGCGCAGAAATGCTTAAGGCGTTGGGTTACATCACCAAGAAGTGATGCGACGTTTATGCGGCTTGGGTAGCTAAACCGTAAGCCGCATAGACGAGCCATAGCCAGGCAAAAGGCCGACTCTTCGGAGCCGGCCTTTTGCTTGTTCGGGGACTGCTTGGCACGGTACGCAACGTACGGCGTGAATCGTAAAAAGCAAACGAAAAGGGCACGGTCGCAAAACCATGCCCCTTAAAAATACCGGGAAACTGAAGCCAGCACTATCAGCGGCCGGTGCCGCCGTACACCACGGCTTCCACCTGGTCGGCGTCCAGACCGTAGGCGGTGTGCAGCGCCTTGACGGCGTCGTTGAGCTGCTCGAGCGGTACAAGCGCGGCGATGCGGATTTCGGACGTGGAGATCATCAGCACGTTCACGCCCTTGTCGCTCAGCGCGTTGAAGAACTTCGCGGCCAGACCGGAATGGGTCTTCATGCCCACGCCGACCACGGCCACCTTGCCGACGTTCGGGTCGACGTCGAAGGACTGGAAGCCCAGCTCGCCCTGCTTCTCCTGCAGCACTTCCTGGACCTTGGCCGCAGCGGTGCCCGGCACGGTGAAGGAGATGTCGGCGGTGCCGGTGGAGGCGGAGGCCTGCACGATCATGTCCACGTTCACGCCGGCCTCGGCCAGCATGGTGAACACCTTCGCCGCCATGCCCGGCTCGTTCGGCACGCGGCGCACGGTGGCCAGCGACTCGGTGCTGTCGTGCGCGACGCCGGAGATGATCGGCACTTCCGGCCCCAGGTCGGGGAACAGGTCGCCCATGGACTGGTTGTTATTTTCGCTCATGTTCTTACCTTTGTTTGTAAAGTCTTATTTTCGTTTTCGCGTTGTCTTGCAAGTATTTGCGATTGCCTGCGATTACGCTGCCCGGCTGCCGTTCAGATGTTCGGCAGGGTGCGCGGATCGACGCCTTCCGGCACGATCAGCGTGCCGCGACGGTGGGAGAAGGAGCTGCGCACATGCAACGGCATGCCGAATCGTTGCGCGTATTCCACGCAACGCAATGCCAGCACCTTGGAACCGCAGGACGACATTTCCAGCATCGATTCGTAGTCGATGACGGGAATGCGACGGGCGGTCGGCACGATACGCGGATCGGCGGTGAACACGCCATCGACGTCGGTGTAGATTTCGCAGATGTCGGCGTCCAGCGCCACTGCGAGCGCGACTGCGGAAGTATCGGAACCGCCACGGCCGAGCGTGGTGGCGTCGCCGCCTTCGTTCACGCCTTGGAAACCGGCCACGATCGCCACGGAACCCTTATCCAATGCACGACGCACGCGATCGGGCTTCACGGCCTTGATATGCGCGGTGCCGAACTGCGCGTCGGTCATGAAACCAGCCTGGGAACCGGTGAACGAGTATGCATGAGAACCGGCCGCATGAATCGCCATAGCGAGCAAACTCATCGAAATACGCTCGCCTGCGGTCATCAGCATGTCCATCTCGCGCGCCGGCGGGTTGGAATCGATGCTGAGCGCCTGATCGATCAGGTCGTCGGTGGTGTCTCCCATGGCGGAGACCACGACGGCCACGTCATTGCCGGCGTTCTTCGTTTCGATGATGCGTCGGGCCACGCGCTTAATCGATTCTGGGTCGGCTACGGAAGAGCCGCCAAACTTCTGCACGATGAGAGCCACAACTTATCCAATCTTCTTCAACGTATCACCTGCCCGATTCGGCAAGTGAAGCCTATTATAGGAAACATCCATTTTGTCAAGTCCAACCGCGCCCAACATGCGGAACACGTTGCTGGACAGCGGTTGAGTATGAGCTGGGCGCGGGACCGACGGCTCGCGGAGGCCATGCCAGCGGAGCTCATACGGCGCGACGGCCGGCGAGCGCGCGGCCCAGGGTGATTTCGTCGGCGTATTCGAGG
>OAUW01000811.1_pt1 | contig 13560 bp, 17 predicted proteins | sample 1495241 | NCBI WGS metagenome assembly OAUW01 (sample SAMEA2580063, study PRJEB22360) | human gut metagenome | biome: human gut; feature: human-associated habitat; material: faeces | place: Denmark | collected 2008/2010
CTCCCGTCCATTGATAGCCCATGCCGTAAACAGTCTTGATGTAGGGCGCGCCGCCGTCGGATTCGATCTTGCTGCGAATCCGGCTGATGGAGGTTGTCAGGGTGTGTTCGTCTACAAACCTCTCGTCTATATCCCACAGCTTTTCCAAAAGCTGCCCACGGGTCAGCACTTGCCGGGGATTTTTACGAAACAGGTTCAGCATTTTGTACTCCATCGGGGATAGGGTCAGGGGCTTGCCGTTTAGGGAAGCCGTCTGCTCCGAGAAGTCCAGAAACAGCCGTCCGTCATCGTAAATGTCCTTAGCCGGTTTGTGGTGTTCCAGCATGGCGAACATGGCTTTGATCTTCCGCTGCAAGGCCCCGATTACAAAGGGCTTTGTGATGTAGTCCACCGCGCCCACCTCATAGCCCCGTATCTGGTCGCTCTCCTGATCGTTGGCGGTCAGGAATATTACGATGGTGTCCGGGTGCTGGGGCTTTATCAGCTTGCACAGTTCAAAACCGTTCCCGTCCGGCAGGTTGATGTCCAGCAGCACTAAATCAAATTCCCGCTGGCGGATGGCTTCGGCTGCGGTTCTGGCATTTAGGGCAGAAGTCACGCCGTAGCCGTCTGCGGTCAGGTTATAGTCTAACATCTTATTCAAAAAACTGTCGTCCTCGACAATTAAAATCTGCTCCATATTCTCACTTCCTTTGCTTTTTGCAGATAGTATAACAGGCAAATGTCCGAGAATTGTTACAAGGACAAATATATTTATCATTTTACAGCTTTTTTATGTGTACTGCAATTTTATAAAAGAAAGGACAGCAGTATCATCAAATTGCTGTCCTTGCGGTTTATTATAGCTGGTAGTGTATAAGCGTGGGTTCATCATATTTGGTGTGGTATCTTTAACTATGGGAAACTCCATTTTCCCATCTGGAAACTGTTCTTGCAGATACTTCAAACTTCTCGGCAAGCTGCTCTTGTGTAAGATTCTTTTCTTTACGACATTGCTTTAAAAAAGCTCCAATCTTTTTTGTGTCCATGTCTCTACCTCTCTTCCACTTACAGCTTACCAATATGTGACAAAATTACCACGACATAAAACGAGAATCCGCTAATTTTCAACCGGACATCGTATGTCTAAAACAAATAAACAGCATTTTCACCCCGAAAACATTCTATTTTTCTATAAATTATCTTTCTCTTTTATGTCTCTCCATAAGCAACAGAATAAACATAATAAACCATATCGCACATGCAATTAAACATCCGATTCCTGGTTTATCTGTACTCCTGCAATCATTTCCTGCAAAGAATCCTTTTATTTCAATTTTTATAATGTTTCAAGAAAACGCATGAATGCTTCTCTTCCCTCGGTCGTACATTTGTATACTCCTGCATCTTCCAGAACATGGGTAAATACGATTCCAATCTCTTTCTGAAGAATGCCATGGATGTTTTCTTTTGTGATTTCCGGATATTTCGGAAGAAACTTCTTAACCCACTCTGCATGTTTCTCAATCTGTTCATTTGAAGAAATATCTTTGCCTTCGAGAATATACTTTTCCAGAAGTTCCATCTCTCCTTTTAATCTGGCCGGAAGAACTGCAAGGCCCATAACTTCGATCAGGCCGATATTCTCTTTCTTAATATGATGATATTCTGCATGCGGATGATACACACCCAGCGGATGTTCTTCTGTTGTAATGTTGTTTCTTAATGTCAGATCCAATTCGTAGATATCCCCTACTTTACGTGCAATTGGTGTAATTGTATTATGAGGCTCTCCATTGGTTTCAGCATAAATAAATGCTGCTTCGTCAGTATAACCTCTCCATACTTCCAGCACATGTGTTGCCAGATCTACCAAACGGTTAGAATCTTTATGACGAATACGAAGTACAGATAACGGCCATTTTACAATTCCAGCCTCTACATTTTCAAATCCCGGAAGTACCACGTGCTGCTCAATTGGTGCTTTTGCCATTGCAAATGTATAATGTCCACCCTGGAAATGATCATGGCTTAAGATCGAGCCGCCTACGATCGGCAGATCTGCATTAGATCCAAGGAAATAATGCGGAAACAGTTTTACAAAATCAAACAGTTTAATGAATGCATTTCTCTCGATTTTCATTGGAGTATGCTGGCAATTAAATACAATACAATGCTCATTGTAATATACATACGGAGAATACTGGAATCCCCAAGGAGTATCATTGATTGTGATCGGAATAATCCTGTGATTCTGCCTTGCCGGATGATTAACACGTCCCGCATATCCTTCATTTTCCGGGCAAAGAAGACATTTCGGATAGCTTCCGGATTTTACATTCCTTGCCGCGGCAATTGCTTTTGGATCTTTTTCCGGTTTGGACAAATTGATGGTAATATCAATCTCACCGTATGGACTGTCTACCTTCCACTTTTGATCCTTCTCTACGCGATATCTGCGGATATAATTGCTGTCCTGACTCAGTTTATAAAAATAATCGGTTGCTTCCTTTGGGCTTTCTTTATATTTATCCCAGAATTCTTTTTGCACCTGGCCCGGACGCGGCATCAGACAGTTCATTAATCTGGTATCAAATAGATCCCGGTATACAATACTGTCTTCGATCAGTCCTCTTTTTACGGCTTCGTCCAGCAATTCGCCTAATGTTGCTTCAAGATTAACAGGTTCCTCAATGTTGTCCGGTTTCTCATAGTCATCCTCATGAAAAACGTCCAGCAGAAGATTTGTTGTGTAATTTCTTTCACATTCTGGTGTCAGACCTGTTGTAATCCCATACTGTACCAGTTTTGCAATGCTTTCACTTAACATTTTTCTTCCTCCTGTGCTTCACTTTTAAATTTATATTTTTGGTAACATATATACCGATTTCCCTGATAAGTTAGCATACCTTGATCGCCTTTTTCCAATTCACGAAAATCTCCCTGTTGCATTTGAAATTCCATCAAACTTCCATCTGTCATCTCAAATACAACGCGAAACCAAGGTACATGTGCTTCAGACTGCATATGGGTATAGATTCCTTGCTTCTTTTCAACTACAGTCGCATCAACAGATTTAACTGCCGCACTGCTGTTATTGCCAAAACTTAACAACATTTTGGTAAATACAAACATCATGATTATGAGTGCTGCTATACAGATTATAAATGCCATCCTATTTCTCCATTCCAGATATTTCATCCTGGGTCTGACTTATATATTGTTCACGATAAAGATTTCGGTATTCCCTTGACGTTACTTTATATCTTTCACGAGATACCCGGTTAAATGTCCTTTGGCTCTCAACTCCTGCATCCAGGCAAATGTCTGTGATGTTCTTACCAGTACATTCCAATTAATCTCCTGCAAGTTTTGTCTACTTTTTCTTCCCATTTGGCAAGTAATATACGTCTTCTGATATTATAATGTGCTTGTAAGATAAAGAAAGGAGGAAAACGAAATGAAAAGATTTAAAGCATACGTCAACTACCTCATGAACTTCTATGCCAACTACTTCAGAATTTACCGCTATATGTAAAGGACACTCCTGCCATCACAGGAATGTCCAATACGGAAACCCAGTTTCAATGGTTTCCCTTATTATACTCTAATTTAGTTGCATTTGTACATGAACAGGATTCTCGAAAACATAGACAAAATTGAACAGAATTATGAAAATACCCTTACCACGTTTTTTGATTTGTAAACCACTTATTAGCAGACGGATTCGCCAATGCTGAAAACGGATAGGCCGTTTTCCCTTCAGCTTTTAATTTATGTGACATTTCGTTTCTCTTTTTGTGGTATAAAAATAGCTCATTAACCATTTGGATAAAATACTATGTAAATTTGTTATTAAACTGTTCGTGAATCAGGTAAATAGAAATTTATAACTTTCTCCAAATAATCAGTTTTAGGATAATACATACGACCACCACAACAGCCACCAAGGCACCATCCAACAGTAACTCTGTGTACCACGGTGCAGATTGCATGACATATAGATTTGGATAGGTTTTAAAATGCCAAAACTTATAAATTCCGAACCCAATGAAAACTCCTATGAATGAACCGATAACGATGTTTAAAAAACAATTCAACTTTCTCAGCATGGCAGTGCCCCCCTTTCCAAATTCTAATTTATTTCTTCTCATTGTTTTTGATAGCTTTTAGAATACAAATTCCCATTGCCAAAACAGGAAGCAGCACCCTAAGAGTCCAAAATCCTTGAGGATCACCAAAATCAATATTTACATCTATAAACAATCCGATAAACCATGATGCTACCCCTGTAAATTTCAAAGTTCCATTGTCTCTTCTATTGTGATCAGAAATTTTCCCAGGTTCCAGATACAATTTTATCTGATAAGTATCTCCACGTTTTATCTTCGTCGCCTAATTCCTCGCAAGTAATCGTATTCAAATTCAATTGGTTCCCATCTCTACATAAAGCATATTTTTCAAAGAATTGAAAATCTCAATATTCGTAAGAAACAATAATCTTTCTGCAAAAATCACAATTATAGGTAGCTATGCGGTCTCCAGATATCCTTGCTGCCAACTCTGGATCCGTATTTAATCGCAAACTCTCAGAACCTTCTTTCCACTCCAGTCTTGCACCGACTGCATGTAACTGACCCTCTCGCATTTTTCCTTCACAATATGGACATCTCATATTCACATCATCTCCGTTAAGTAATTAAAACTCCTCTTGTTACCAAGAATTATCCTGTTTCTGGATAGCTTGTATATCTTCTTTCGCATATGTCTTTTGCCTAAATGTTCTTTTCTATTTTTCTCGTTTCATACGTTCTTTCATCAATAAAACAAATTGAACGGTTCATATTACACACGCTGCCAGACACCCGACTCCACTATATTAAAAATCTATGGCTGCCCCGGCTATAAATGGCAGTGCCATCCACATCATCGGATTTCCATATACTCTGCACATTTCTTTTTCATCATAGACCATCAAATGAAAAAAGCCAAACACAAAAGTAAAACTTATTATGTTTGGCTAGGTCAACTTGTTATTTTTTTATCACTTCTTATGGTTATATAATACTATATATTTCTCTATAATGAAACAATTTTTATATTATTTTTTATTTTAATATATCCCTTTGCAAATACTTGTTTTATCTCTTTCATTATGGAATACTATCGAAAGTAGACATCTTTTTTTGTGCAAAACCACGAACTTGTCCATTTATAAGAAAAAGAATAAATTATTAGGGATATTTTTGATTTCTGCATGTCTAATAGATGTAAAGAAAATGCTGGCTGGCAAAAAAGAGGTGATGTTTAAATGACAAAGGAACAACTTGGATCTCTGATCCTGGATTCAGAAAGACAATTATACTCAACTGCAAAAACAATTTTATTAGTGACCATGACTGTACTGATGCTATTCAGGAAACAATTGTGAAGGCTTTTTCCAACGTCGGTACATTAAAAAACGATAACTATGCCCGAACCTGGTTAATCCGTATCTTAATCAACGAATGTTACAGCCTTGTGCGTAAATCCAGTAAATTTATCCCATTGGAAAATCTGGCTGACAGACAGGAACCGGAATCAGAAAAAGCAAAGAATTACAGTGAATTGTATACAGCCGTAAATTCCTTAAAAGAGGAACTGCGTTTACCCGTTATTCTATACTACATAGAAGATTTCAGTGTAAAAGAAATCGCCCAGATCCTTGAAATATCGGAAGGTGCTGTTCAAAAGAGACTTGCAAGGGCAAGAGGAAAATTAAGGCAGGAATTACAGGAGGTGTCAATATGAAATTAGAAGATATGAAAAACGATATTCCCGAAACACCGGATTTTATCCATAATATGATTCAAAACGAGGTGGCAAAGCAGCTGGCGGATAATAAAGTGGCGAATCTGCGAAGAAGAAAACGATGGACAGCTCCGAAAGTTGCCGCAGTGGCAGCTGCGTGTGCGCTGGCAGTTTCCACAGCAGTATATGCAGGAGCAAATCTGTATCACTGGTTTTGGGAAAAACAGGGTTCTTATGGTGTTTCAGTCAAAATTGATGCTGGTGATGCAGCAAAGAAGACCGTGCTTCCAGATGAGGTCCCAGAGGTAGATCTGTCTGCTAAATATGTTCCGGAGGGCATGAGCTGGATTGACGAGTACCATCTCCAATATCCTGAGCATGACATGACTGGCGGGTTCAGTTTTTCATTTGTCCTGTTGGATAAAAATGATCTGGGACAGGTAGTACAGGATCAGAATGTTATTGATAGTGAAGAGCGTACATTTGGGAAATACCAGGGGATATATCTCAAATATAATAGCATTACTGAAAGCGGGGCTCTTAACCAGAGAATTTATCTTGTCTGCCCGGATTTATATCGTGTGCTTATGATCTACATCGGAGATGATGTGCCAAAGGATGAAGCCATAAAAGTTGCAGAGAATCTGGTGATCGAGGGAAACACGACTATGGTAAAGACCGCCGGATTGCCTACATGGAGCGGAGAGATGATATCTGAAAAGACAGAAGCTGATAATGATGAAATAAGTACTTCTGTAAATGAGAAAAAACTGCCTATTTACCAAATTGGTGACACCTTTGATCTGGATGTGATTGGTGAAAACACAAATGGTGAATATCTGGAAAAAACGATTTCCGCAAAGGTAGATTCTGTTCAAATTTCTGATGATCTTCAGCTTCTCGATCCGGACAAAATACCGCAAGAATGGGCGGAAGCCATTGATGCTGATGGAAAGCTATCTACAAACACATTGAATTATGTGAAGTCTGGCGACGGAATCGATTCCCTGGATGAAATTGTAAAGTCGGAGGAAGTGAACCAGAAGCTGGTCTATGTTACAGTTACCTATACCAATCATTCCAATGAGGAAATCGACCATATGCTTTATCTTGGTGCTTTACTGACCCTGACTAAGGAAAATGGAAAAGTACAGCTTTACATTCCAACAGAACAGGCCGGCGATGGCTATGACTACATTAGCTGGACCGGCGTGGCAAAGACAGGGGAAATGGTATATTATAGCGTCTCTGAAAATTATGGCAACGGTGGAAACTACATTTCCTCTATAAAACCAGGCGAAAGTGTGCAGCTGAACATGGCCTGGATCGTAAATGAAAGCGACCTTAAAAATCTGTATCTGAATGTGACTGGGGACGGAGCTTCGTATGAGTTCTCTGAATATATACTGAAAAAGGGACTAGTAGATATTCGCAAATAATATGCTATCGTTTATGATTCCATTTTTTATATGTCATATATGAAAAAAGCGTTTTTCGATTCCTTTTGGTTTCGAAAAACGCTTTCTTTTATTCTGTATAGATGTTCCCATTCTCATCCGTCCAGGTGCCATCACCATTGTCTGTGTATCCGACCCCATCTGCGTCACAATAGTAATAATCTCCGTTTGTTGTTTCTTTTACAGTAACGGTACCGTTACTGCCCTGGAGTTCATGCTGTTCCAGTTGGTTTCCGGAATAATAATCTTCGTCATTCCAGGTACGATATGAATTGCCATTAGCATCTGCCCAGTTTCCATCTCCCTGATAACTGTATCGGCTCCCATAATAATCAGAATAGGTCCCATCTCCGTTATCGTAAAGAACTCTGGATTCTTCATCTCCTCCACCCGGTGCTACAATTGATGCTACACCGGAAGTAGTAGTGAATCCACTGGTATATGGTACGCCTGCTGGCAGATTTTCATAAGATGAAACAGACCCGTTGTTGTCAGAGGTAATTCCATCATCGGTCGTTTCACTTACCTGTCCGCTGTTTTCCATGGCAGGTTCATCATTTGTTTCCGCATCCGCTTTTTCCTCTTCGTCTACAGAATCCTCTGTATCTGTATTCTCTGTCACTCCTCCTTCGTCCTGTGTTTCAGCAGCTTTCTGCATAGTTACCATTTCAGAAAACGGTGCATAATCCGGTACATTATTTTTCTCTGGATCTGCATTTTTTTCAATACCAGACTTCTCCGTCTCTACTGAAACTGTGTCTGTCCCGGCAGAGACATTAAATACCAGATTACCGCCTGCAAGCAACAGCGTCACAAGAATTCCCGGAAGAATTCCTTTGCGGAGTTTCCGAATGTTCACCATATACAGAATCCGATCTTTAAACACCATTTCGCTGTCATTAAGACTTGCTGTCACATATGGAATCTTATTTTCCATGGCCACTGTCCTGAGAAGCAGCTGTCGATATAATTTATGTTCCTTTTTATTAACTCTGCGAACAACTGCTGTATCACACAGATTCTCAATATCCTTATCCGCTTCTTTCAGCATGATAAGAAGAAAGGGATTGAACCAGTATATCGATGCACAGATTCGAAGAAGCATCTTATACCAGAGATCCCGATGGCAATAATGTGTAAGTTCATGGTAAAAGATAAGTTTTCTTTCTTCTGCTGAATACCCGGTTGCTGGTAGATACAATTTTGTATGTAAAAGTCCTGCAAGAAGCGGTGTGGTCAGACCTGCGTTTTGCCTGAGCTCCGGTATTCTGCGTACGTGCTTCTTTTGACACGCTGCACGGTACATCTGAATACTCACCGTATCACTTACCTGCAGACTCATCCGTTCCAGATTCCTTATAGAAAAATAATATGCCAGCAATTCTCCTGTCAGTTTAAGTACCGCTACGCTCAGCCAGACAGCAGCAAAAATCACAGCCACAATTCCCAGCCATTTATCTGATTCGTACCTGACAGTTCTCTTTTGTTCCGGGATTTCTGTCAGATTTTTCATGTCATTGCTCGCAGATGATACGGTTTCTGTTATCTTCTGACTTTCCTCTGGTCTGACTGCGTAATCCGTTATCTTCGGGTTTTGCGTATTCTGTTGACTGCTTCTAAGTACTTTGAAATCCACCAGTGCCAGATTCTCTGGAAGGCGCACCGGAACACAAAGGCTTATCGTAATCAACAGCCAGATAAAGTACTTCCATCTCGCTGATACACGTCCTTTAAACAGAGTCGCAAGCACTTTTACCAGTAAAATTACTACTGCTGCAATAATATTCAGTTTCAGAATGTGCAGAATAAGAACTTCCATAATTCGCTATTCCTCCCTGTCCTCCAGGTTCTTAAGAAATTCACTGAGATCCTGAACTTCTTCTGAGCTGATCTTCTTTCCATGATAAAGTGAAGTTACAAACTTTTTTAGTGAATTCCCATAAAGTTTCTCAAGAACACTCTGGCTTTCATGTGCCTGATAATCTGACTGCGAAACCAGGGGTGTATACAGATTCATTTTTCCCTGTTTCGTCACTTCCACGAAATTTTTGTTCTCCAATCTGGTCAGCAATGACAAAATTGTTGTTGATGCAAGCTTTTTCTTCATATTGATCACTTTCTCAATCTCCGGTCTGGTCATCGGCGGAGTATTATTCCAAAGAACGAGCATAATATCCAGCTCTGATTCCGGAAGTCTCTGGTAAGTTTTTTTCACTTTTTCATACCTCCCCTGTTACATATTTTCTACAAATGTAGGAATAATTCTATTTTACCACGGTTCACGGAAATGGCAAGGGCTTTTGCACAATTTGCAAATGCCCTTGCCATTCCTGCATCTACTGACCACTATCAGTCTATTTCTGTATAACTGCTGCCATTTTCATCACTCCATGTCCCGTCTCCGTTGTCCGTAAATCCTGTACCATTTTCGTCCTGGAAATAATAATCACCATTTGTAGTTTCCGTAACCGTCACAGTATTACCATTTGCATCCTGAAGGTCATGCTGTTCCAACGTATATCCCAGATGATGAGTGTCATCATTCAGAGCTGAGTAGGTATTTCCATTTTCGTCGGTATAAGTTTCATCCCCATTATCGGTATAGTTCATTCCATCATCTCCACGATATTCACAAGAATAATCTTTGTGAAGAATGTAATTAATCTCAATGGTATTTCCATCACTGTCAACTAATGTCATTGGTGAGGTAGTAAGGATATCTGAATCTCCTCCTGACTTCTGACTGGCAGTATCTGTAGTTGCCTTATCAGAATCATCAGAAGAATCATCGGTCTGGTTTTCATTCTCCTGTCTGGTAAGTGAAGGATTTCCAGGATAAGAAATATATTCTACAAATTTTCTGACGTCACTGATGTCATCTGCATCTTTTGCATATCCCACTGCCATATACAGGCTGTTTCCCTCTGAATAAATTGTCTGATAGCAGGCATCGTATGTGTCATTGCATTTGGCAATTCCTGTTTTGACATCCTCCAGTGAATATTTATAGATATTTACATAATCATTTCCGTTCGTATAGCTTGCATAGGTACCTTCAGTATCTGCTTTTTCCCATTCAGATCCAGCCGGCGGCTGTGTATAGAAATCGTTATTTCCTGCTGCCATAACCGTTGCAGCTGAAAAAATCCCAAGTGTTGCTACCGTCATAAGTGTCATAAATTTTGTCTTCATCGTGGATTCTCCTAAAATTTTATTTTCTACATCTGTAGAAGTTAATTATATTCTACAACTGTAGAATATAATTGTCAATTCTTTTTTTATATTTTTTTATCAACTCAGTTTAATTTCTATTTTTCCTTCCACTGGGCTATATAAATCTAGAGGATATTCATCACTTTCATAAACACGTCCTTCGCCTTCTCCAAATGATTTTCGGCATACTGGACATGATAGCCAAAACTAACATTTTTTTATTTTTCTGCAATTGTATTTCCATCAAAAGTTCCGTTTTACAACATTCCTGCAGTAAAAAAAGGCCTTCCCGGATAGACCATTATTGTTCCTGTCCATCCAGAAAGACCTGAAAATTAAAATGTTATATTTCTTAGAAATTTTCCATTAAATTTCTGCAAGCATTTAAATAAAATCATGGGTCTCGTTTTTCGCAAACTTCCCATCTAGGAAAGCAAAAATTTTGTCTTTCATCCATGTTCCCATAAATGCTCCGAAAAGCAGGATAACTACAACCACCCGCATAGCAGGTGGTTTATTTGTTTCCCAAAGTTCCGTTTTTCGGATCAGCAAAAAATTTTACAATGGAAGAATACGGTAAAAGTCAACGGATTTTTTTTACCAGTTTTACCCAATTTCCAGCTGTTCAAAAAAGACAGCCACATTGCAATAACTGCAATAACGATTCAGTGAATTATTTCCATCCATGATAAATTCCCAGGTATCTTTATAAGTACCACATACATAAAAACCATCGTCATGTAAATATTCCAGGAATTTTTCCAGCTGATCTGTATATTGGTCTGCGATGTCAAATGCCAGATCTTCCTTTTCATCATCAGTCAGATTTTCTGCCCGGTCATGCAGCACATGTTCCATATTTCTGGAAAAATAGTAGATCTCGTAGGGAAATCCTGCCACAGTTTTCCGGTTATACAAAGAATATACAATCTTTCTCTTGCTTAGATTTCTACGGATCAGCCGATCCTTATTTTTTGCCTCTATATGTGCATCAAAATATTTCGTTCATGATCGTTTACCAGTTTCGTAAATATAACAGCCAGTGCATCTTCATCCGTCGGCCCTTCTACAAGAAACAGAATAACTTTTTTAGTCATTAGCACGTATCCTTCCTGCCCGCCTCATAGCAAGCTCCATCTCATATATATTTGTTTCATTGTAGAGCTTTTCTTTTTGCCCGCCAAGCTTGATCGTCCGTAAATAAGATAACCGGGTATTTTGCGTATTTTTGATATAAGTAGATTTTATATAGCAATTCTCAGGATTCACAGTCGTATAAAGCAGAGAATCATTTTCAAGAATCTCCAATGGGCGTAAGTTATGTGATGTAAAGATCAATTGTCCCTTAGCTTTATCCTGCATAACTTCCAGACATTCTCCCAATAAATACTCATAAATACCAGAATCCAGCTCGTCTACCACAAGGCAATAAGACTCCCTGTTATAGCAGTCAACTAAATTACTGCAAATAGAGATCAGCTTCTTTATTCCTGCGGATTCATACAAAAGAGGAATCCGGTTCTCTCCACGCATGGCAATGATTTCAAACTGCACTCCGTCTTTTCCATCCTTCAATAGCTTATCAAACGCATTATAAATTTCTATATTGATCTCAGGTATTAATGATTTCATTACAATATTGATCTGCTTGATCGTATTTGCTACATAAGGAAAAACTTCTTTTGGCACCACATTTATATCTGTGAAGCGTAAGAAGATGCCTTCACCTTTTTTTGGTATCGTGTCCGACCAGTCAATATTAATCGGCATACTTTCCAAATTTAAGGATAAGTAGCCGTATTGTGCGTTTTCAACAACAGCAAGAGCATAAATTCCATATTTCTGAAAACACTGACTCAGTAGAGCAAGCAATGCAGCTTCACCCTCGGCTTTTTCAAAGACTTCCTGCGCTTTTCTTGAAAATAAAAAGGAACTTACCTCTGGAACGCCCTTTTCCTCATTATAGTTCTGTGTTGCCTGCTCTGCGACTCCAAGTGCAATGACATTCTGGATATCCTTAGAAAAACGCTCATACAATTTCAACGGACGAAAAAGCTCTTTCTTGCCTTTTTGGTAATCAAAAACAGGTGTGATCCGTTTTCCTTCGGACATTTCTCTCTGGCTGAATTTTTCTTTACTGATGCAGAAGCTCTTCTTACCGTTTTTCAGCAGTCCAATTTCATATTCTACCAGATAGCATTTTTCTTCGATTTTCAGCTCAAAGCGATACTTTACAGTGGAGGTATCACTTGCTTCATTTATATAATAATAAAAATTTGACGGGATCTGACGTCCGGAAAGAAGATATTTCAGCAATACCATACAGTCCACAACTACTGTTTTTCCAGATCCATTGGCTCCGTAGATTCATAAAATGCTTCCCTTTTTGTTTTGGGGCATTTCAATTTCGCCGTGTATCACATTTTTTATGTTGTTGATTTCTATTCCCAAAAGCCGAACAACGTATTTCATCTCCATCCACCTGTACTCAGTATATCTTGCTATATTGCAAAAAACAATTCTTATTCTTATTTTGTTAATATTTTTAACATTATTTGAATTATTTTCATATAAACAAACAGGGTTTATGATAGATATGTTTATTTTTGAGTAGATAATGGATAATTCTCAATTATCATTGATTCATATTAAAATCTATTTCAGGAGAAGGTGAATACTATGCTTTTTTTCTGTTTTTCGAGCAAAGACCGACACTCAATAGTAGAATCCATTTTATTTCATCTAACTAATTATGGATTACCAGTCTGGTATGACCGGCATAAAATGTTATTAGGCGATGAACGAGATAATAAAAATTTTGATGAAGGAGTAAAGGCCTGTAATTATTCAATTATTATTTTAAGTGCTAATACAATTGCATCCGAATGTGCAAATGAGGAAATTGATTTGATTTAACAGCATAAAATGTATGTGTTTCCTATATTTTTCAATATAAAAGCCAGTCAATTACCAGAAAAATATTGTTGGATGAAAAGATTAGTTTATAAAGAACTTACTGTTGCAAATGATTCGCGAAGTGCTTGCAATCATATTATATGTAAAGTGACCTTAGATGAATTGCAAAAGTATAAAATCAAAACGATAAATGAATATTTAAAAC
>OAUW01000829.1_pt1 | contig 13246 bp, 11 predicted proteins | sample 1495241 | NCBI WGS metagenome assembly OAUW01 (sample SAMEA2580063, study PRJEB22360) | human gut metagenome | biome: human gut; feature: human-associated habitat; material: faeces | place: Denmark | collected 2008/2010
GCGCTGCGCACCCCGAAGCCGCTGCCATCGTCGCACCCGTGGTGATAACGTCATCGATAAGCAGCAGGCGGCGGCCGTGCACATCCTCAACCGTCTCGTACATACCTCGGGCACGCTCGCGGCGCTCCTCACGACCGAGTTCGCGCTGGTCGCCATGCCCGTACTTGACGAGAGCATCGAGCAGAGGAACACCCGACAGCTCGCAAAATGGGCGCGCAATAGCCTCCATATGATCAAAACCACGCCGCCGAAACGCTGCCGCCGTCGCAGGCACAAACACCACCGCATCCGCACCGGAAAGCACGCCTCCGTAGCGATCGGAAGCTACGACCTGGGCATGCAGGGCGGTGTCGTAGAACAGCTCCGCCAGATACGGAGCCAGACGTCGCTCGCCCGCATCCTTGTACGCTTTAATGATGCGCGGCAGCGGATGCGCATAGACGGCGCACGCCAGGCAGCGGTCGAGCGCCTCCGCCATTGCCGAAGACGTGCCCTCGACCGAACACTCAGTGCACAGCAAATCCCCAAACGGGGCGCCACATCGGGTGCAGCTATGACGTGGGTCGATGAGCGTGAGCGCGGCCAGGCAGTCTTGGCAAATAAGCGCACCGGCGCGCTCGCAGCCGGTACATCGTGTTGGCGACAATGCCTCGAGCGCCTCGTACGTCGCGCGCTCGGCAAACGGTAGCAATTCGTCCGCAAACGGTAGGGCACCGGCACTCTGCAGACGGCTCAATATGTTCAGATGGCTCTTCAAGACACAACCCTCCCTACGCTCGATCGCAGGGAGGGTTGTTGATTCGGCGCTATGATACCCCGATGCGCTCGGGGCAAGGCAGGTTAAATCCGCTCGCGGGCGTTATTCGCCGGCGGGCGGTTGTGGTGCGGACGAAGACGGGGTCGAGCCCTCGCCACCATCCTGGCGCGGCTTGCGGGAACGACGACGGCGACGGCGCTTTTGACCCTGGTCGGCCGAGCCCTCGCCACCGCGATTCTCGCGCGGCTCGCGCTCGTCGCGAGCGGCGCCCCGCGAAGCCTTGGCAGCCGCTCCCCCGCCATCCCCGGGACGACGGCGCGTGACCTTGACCTCGCCATCCGAGACCTGATCGGCCACGGAGGGCACTGAGGGCTTCTGTTGCGCGCCCGAGGAATGGCGACGGCGCGGACGCGGCGCGCGCTCCTCCTCGCCACGTGACTTGCCGCTCTTGTCGACAGGCGCATCGGAGGCCGAGGCGCCCTTGGAAGCGGCACCGGCCTCGCGAGCAGCTGCGGCGCGGAAGGCGTCCTCGCCCCCCCCGCTCGCCAGACGTCGCGATGGGTTCATGCCGCCGCCGCGATTCTGCTGCTGGGGCTGCTGAACCTCGCGCTCGCGAGAGGCGTTCTTGCCCGCGGCTGCAACCTCGGTAGCATCGCCCGAGCCCGCGCGCTTGCGACGGCGACGGCCATCGGCCGCCCCCTCGGCCTCGGGTGTCTCGGCCTTACCGCGGCCTTTTCCGCGGCCACGGCCCTCGCCCTGACCCTGACCGGCGCGAGCATCGGATTCAGCATCGCGACGACGGCGCTTGGGCATCGACGTGCCGGCCAGACGGTCGGCACTCGACAGGCCATCGCCCACATCGACGCCGTTTTCGCGATCGAGCTCCATGAGCGCCAGGCGCATCTCGGGCGACTCGATGCGCTCGAGCACGTCGCGCGTCACGCAGTCGGGGCGGCAGTTGCAGCCCTGCTCGGCGGCCTTCTTTTTGCAGCCCTCCGAGCACGTCATATCGGCTAGGTTGACCTTAAAGACTTTGCCGTTCTCCAGGCGCAGCACCAGCTGCTCACGCGGCGTGTCATACTCCTGGATACGCGCCTTGCCAAGCGGCGTATCGATGAGCGTCTTCTTTTTGGGCGCACGGCTCTTAAAGTCCTTGTAGGCCTCGAACTCGTAGCGCAGGCAGCACATCAGACGACCGCACACGCCGCTGATCTTGGAGGAATTGAGCGGCAGGTCTTGCTCTTTTGCCATGCGAATCGAGACGGGCTCAAACTGTCCGCCAAAGCGCGTGCAGCAGAGTTCCTGTCCGCACTGGGCATAGCCGCCCACCAGGCGGGTCTCGTCGCGCACGCCGATCTGGCGCATGTCGACGCGAATGTGCAGCGTCGAGGACAGATCCTTGACGAGCTGGCGAAAATCGACGCGCTCCTCGGCCGCAAAGTAGAACACGGCCTTCTCGCCGCCAAACAGGTACTCGACGCCCACCGGCTTCATCTCGAGGTCGAGCTCCTTGACCAGGCGGCGGAAGTCGACCATGGCCTCGTCGCCCTGGATGGCCAGGTCGTCGGCAAGCTGCAGGTCGATGTCGCTCGCCACGCGCAGCACGGGCTTGAGCGGCTGACCGATCTCGTCTTGCGGCACCTCAAAGGGATCGGCAGTGACCAGGCCGATCTCGGTTCCGCGCTCGGTGGAGCAAATGGCATAATCGGCCTCGAGGATATCCAGATCCTGCGGATCGAACCACAGGTCGCGCGAGGCGTAGGTAAACTTAACGGGTACGACTAACGGCATTTCAGTGCCTTCCTGATATCGAACAGCATGACCTCGATGGCCAGCTGGGGAGTAACGTTTCTGGCGATGTTGCGCTCGGCGGTCGCGACTGCCTCGAGCGCCCGCGTGGCACCCGCAACATTGGTCGCGGCAGCAAGCCGACCGATCGTGTCGCGCACGTCTTCGTTCACCACGTCGGCCGCCTCGTCCTGAAGCGTCAGCAGCACGTCGCGCATGAGCGTCCGCGCGCTCGCCAGCGCTTCCATGATACCCGAACGCTCGCGCGCGTTGAGTTCGCGCTTGTTGCGGTCCTCAAGCTGCTTCAATGCTCCACGCGACAGGTAGTCGGCGTTTTGCTCGAGCACCTTTTCCTGCGTGGACTTGACCTCGGCGAGCGGCGCCTTAACGGCGACGATGAGTGACTTGGCGCGGCTGAGCACGTCGGCCTCGTCGGCGGCGATAAGCGAATCGATGGCGCGAACCATCTGACGGCGGGCGTCCTGGCGCTCGGCGCTCTTGAGGAACTCGATGCCACGCGTGGGGCTTCCCGCTACGGCGACGGCCATGCGGCAACGCGCAGGGTCCTGACCGGTGGCGCGGCTCACGGCCTGCGCGGCGACGGCGGGCGACACCAGCCGAAACGGCACGCACTGGCAGCGGCTCACGATGGTGGGCAGCATCACGTCTGCCGAGGTGCCCAGCAAGATAAACATAACGCCCTCGGGCGGCTCCTCGAGTGTTTTGAGCAGTGCGTTGGCGGTGTTGGCGCGCAGCTGCTCGGCCCGGTCGATGATGTAGACCTTGGCCTTGGCACGGATGGGCGCCAGAGGCACGTCATCGAGCAGCTCGCGGGTCTGGGCGATGAGGTAGCCCGTGGCGCTCTCGGGCGTGTAATAGTGCACGTCGGGGTGCGTATGGCGGGCGACGCGCACGCAGCTATCGCATGAGCCGCAGCCATCCTGCTCGCACAGGAAGGCTTGGGCGAGCGCCCACGCGGCGTCGAGCTTGCCCGCGCCGGGCGCGCCCAAAAACAGGTAGGCGTGCGATGCGCGACCGCTGGCGACGGCGTTGGTCAAAAAGTCGCGCACGCGCTCTTGGGTGTCGAGCTTGGCCAGCAGGCTTGCCTGAGCGGGGGCCATGTTACTCGGCCTCCTGGGCAAGCGCGGCGGTGACGGCGTCCTGGGAAATATCGAGGCCGTAGGCGCGAACCTGCTCGACCGTCTTCTCGAAGACTTCCTCGATGGTCGCGGTCGCGTCGATGAGCTTTACGCGGTTTGGTTCCTCGGCGGCAATGGCGCAAAATCCCTGGTAGACGCGCTCTTGGAAGGCCATGCCCTTGGCCTCCATGCGGTCGGCCGCACCGCGGTCGGCCATGCGCAGCGCCGCCTGCTCGGGCGTGATGTGATAGACGAGCGTGAGCGCCGGGTGCGTACCCGCGACGGCCAGGTTGTTGGCATCGCGCACCATCTGACGATCGAGGCCATCGGCAAACGCCTGGTAGCAGGTCGTGGAATCGTAGAAGCGATCGCACAGGACCACCTTGCCGGCAGCAAGGGCGGGCGCGATGACCTCGTGCACCAACTGAGCGCGTGCCGCCTCGTAGAGCAGCAACTCGCAGGTGTCGCCCATCGCCGTATTGGCAGGGTCGAGCAGCAGAGCACGGATCTTTTCGCTGATGGCGGTACCGCCCGGCTCGCGCAGGCTCACAACCTGGTAGCCAGCGAGCTCGAGCGCACGGGCAAGCAGGCGCGCCTGCGTAGATTTACCGGCGCCATCGACACCCTCGAGCGTAATGAAGCTATGTTGAGCGGGCTCAAAAGCCATGGGCGCAGCCCCTTCCTACAAGGCGCGTAAATGCAGATATATATCAACCAAGCCATGATACCCCAGTGCTCGGTGCGTCCCCAATGGCTAAAGGTACCTTTCCAAAGTTGCGGTGAAATGAAAAGAGGCTGTATTAAGAGCCGGTCTGCTCTTCCGATCTGAAGCTCTGAGACCGCCAAACAGTCCCTATTTCACCGCAACTTATGATGGGGAATTTTGGACGCTGGGTATAATCGTCGTATTGCATTGAAATGTGGCGAAAGGAGTGGCAATGTCTCGGTATTGCGCCTCGTGCGGCAAGCTTCTTGCAGATAATGCCAAGTTCTGCACCTCGTGCGGTGCACCCGTTGAGCAAACAACCGCGAGCGATAGCCAGCCCGCTTTTGAGCAGACCGGCTCCCTTGATGCGCCGCAAGCCAAGGCGGACGACCCCCTCGCCTATCGCCCCGACCCCGCCGCAAGCCCCGCGGCCGTCGAGACCACGCAGCGCATACCCATCGCGAGCGGCTCGCCCCAACAGCAGCCGGCTCCCGCATACGCGCCCGCTTCGCCACAGACCCCCGCTCCCAAAAAGAGCGGCGCCGGGCCGCTTATCGCCGTTATCGTTGTGCTGGTGGCGATCGTCATCGCCCTGGTCGTTTTCTTTGTGATCAAGCCTTTCGACAGCGCCGCCACGCAGACGACTGCCGAGGTAGCTAAGCTGCACCATGACGTCGACGACGATGACCTAAAGCCTCTCGGCGATCCCAACAGCCTGTACGACGATGATGACGATGACGACGAGGATGGCGGCGAAGCAACGCTCTCCGAGCAGAACCTCTACCGTCGCCTGAGCGAATACTACGACTTGCTCGAAGACCTCGACAACTACGTCCGTGGCTGCGCGCAGAACTTCAACGGCAGCTATCTGGAAGAGGATCGGACCACCCGTCAAAATCTCGCCGACGTCGCCGAGCGCACAGAGGACACCATCGAGCAGTATTACGACATCGTCGAGGACCTAGACGTCCCGACGAGCTCCAAGAACTATAGCTCCTGGAAGGACATCATCGCCCTGTACGACGACCTGGATCACCGCATTGACGCAATCTGTGATGCCTGGGAGATCAGCCTGAAATACGCCAAGCCTGCGGACCACAAGAATGAGATCGTGGCGCCGCTGTCGCGCGACAACGTGGCGGGCACCAATGACAATAAGTATCGCCTAGACTTTGAGGAGCGCTATCCCGGCGCCAAACCCGTCGAAGTGAACTAGCGCTTTGTCGTTCCCGAGCCGGCAGTTAGGGACGTTCCTAAACTGCCGGCAGAAAAGGAACGTCCCTAACTGCCGGTCAAAAAAACGAGCGAGGATCGTGGGGTCCTCGCTCGTTTTTTAGGCAATGTTTCGACCGCGCCGTTACTTGTCGGCGGCTGCTTTCTTGGTAGTCGACTTCTTCGCGGTCGTCTTCTTGGCGGCAGTTGCTTTCTTGGCCGTCGTCTTCTTGGCCGCCGTCGCCTTCTTGGCCGTGCTCGCCTTGGTCGTAGTCTTGCGGCCGCGGGCCGGCTTCTTCTCCTTGGTCGGACAGTCCATGTTGACGCAGATACGCCACGGGCCGCGCGCCGTGTTGACCACCACGATGGGGGCGCCGCACTCGGGGCAGGTCTCACCCGTCGCCTCGAGCTTACCGCGCGCCGGTAGAGGATAGCTCACGCCGCAATCGTCATAGTTGGTGCAGCGGATAAAACGCTTGCCGCTCTTCTCGCTCTTGTGCGCGATCAGGTCGCCATGGCGTCCGGCCTCGGCACACACCTTGCACTCGCCCACCTTAAGGTCGGGCTCGTAGTTGGTGGGGCATGTGGGGTTCACGCAAATCTCGAAGGCCTTCTGGCGGAACGGCTGACACTTAATGCGCGGCGCACCGCACTCGGGACACACGGCGGCCTCGCCCTCGAGCGGGCTCACCTTGACGCCGCTCGGCACCGGATAGGTCACGTCGCAGTCGGGCCAGCCCATGCAGCCAATGAAGCTGCCACGGGTCTTGGCGCTCGTCTTCATAACCAGGTCCTTGCCGCACTTGGGACAGGCGCCCACGCGTGCATCGGCCGTGACGGCGTCGCTGATAGCGTCGCCCAGCTCCTGCGTATGCTTGAGCAGCTCGTCGAGCACGCCGGCCAGCAGTGCGCGCGAGTGCGTCACGACATGCTCTTCGGTGTCCTCGCCGCGCTCGACGCGGGTCATGTCGCCGTCGAGCTCGCTGGTCATATCGGGGCTCGTGATGCGCGGGGCAAACTGCGTCAGCGCATCGATGATGGCGATGCCCAGCTGACTCGGCTCCACGGGATCGTTTTTGAGGTAGCGCACGGCGTACAGGCGCTCGATGATGCTCGCGCGCGTGGACTTGGTGCCCAAGCCGCGCTTTTCCATCTCCTGCACGAGCTTGCCCTGGCTGTAGCGCGCGGGCGGCTCGGTCTGCTTGGCCTCGAGCTTAATGTCGAACACGTCGACCGTATCGCCCTGCTCCAGCGGCGGCATCTGCTCGTCGCGCTTGAGTCCGTACGGGTACGCCTCGCGGAAACCCGGGGTCACGAGCACATCGCCCGAAGCCACGAACGGCTCACCGTTCACGTCGAGCTCGAGCTTAGTGTTTTCGATGGTCGCGGGACCCATAAGCGTCGCTAGGAAGCGGCGGGCGATGAGGTCGTAGAGCTTGCGCTGGCCGCCGTCGAGCGTGGACGGATCGCCCTCGCCCGTGGGATAGATAGGCGGGTGGTCGGTGGTCTCGACCTTGCCGCGCGTGGGCTTCATGGGGCCGGCGAGGACCTTTTTGCACACGGGCGCCAGCGCCGGGTTGATCTTTGCAAGGTCACTCACCACAGCGCCCAGATCAAGCGTCGCGGGGTATACGGTATTGTCGACACGCGGGTAGCTGATGAGGCCCGCCATGTAGAGGGACTCGGCGATGCGCATGGTACGCGCAGGCGAGATACCCTCGGCTGCGGCGGCAGCCTGCAGCGAGGTGGTCGCAAACGGCGTGGGCGGCTGCTGCTTGCGCGAGCGCTTGGTCACCGCGGCGACGGTTGCCGTCTTGGCACCGTCAACGTGACCGTACGCCGTCTCAGCAGCATCCTTGTCGGTAAAGCGTGCCGTCTTGTGCGCAATCTTAAAGCGGTCGTCCTCGGCAGCACCCTGAGCGGCACCCATGCCGCGAATCTGCCAATAGTCCTCGGGCACAAACGCCATGCGCTCGCGTTCGCGCTCGACCACCAGGGCAAGCGTCGGCGTCTGCACGCGGCCGGCGGAACGCACGTTGCCAAAGCCGCCAAACTTGGCGAGCGTCAGGTAGCGCGTGAGCACCGCACCCCAAATGAGGTCGATGTGCTGACGGCTCTCGCCGGCGTCGGCCAGGTTCTGGTCGAGCGAGACAAGGTTATCGAAGGCCTGCGTGATCTCGGCCTTGGTAAACGAAGAATACTGGGCGCGGGCGACCGGCAAGTCGGGCGCCACCTCGCGCACCTTGTTGAGGGCGTCCGAACCAATCAGCTCGCCCTCGCGATCGAAGTCCGTGGCGATGATGACGCTGTCGGACTTTTTGGCGAGGTTCTTAAGCGAGCGGATGAGTTCCTTCTCGGCCGGCAGCTTAATGACGGGTGCCCAGGTGAGATACGGCAGACTCTCGAGCTTCCAGCCCTTGATGGAGATGCCGTCGGCAAGAAACGGCTTGCGCTTGGTGTCGTAGGGCGGGCGTGCCAGGCCATCGGGCATGTCGGCCGGTAGCATCTCGCCGTCCTCGGTAACCGAATACCAGCCCAGCTTTTTATCGAACAGCACGCTGTCGCAAAAATCGGGCGCAAGGATGTGACCGGCAAGGCCGATGGTCACGCACTCCTCGCCCTTCCACTCAAAACGGTAGATGGCGGTGTTGTACACCTTGTCCTTTTTGGGTTTGCCCGTGGACAGACGCTCGGCAATCTGACGCGCGGCGTCGTTTTTCTCGGCGATGATGAGCTTCAAAAGAGGCTCCTATCTCGTGTCTCTGCGGCTACGCCCGCCCGTATGGCGGCCGATTTACGCCCTTGCTTGCTCGATCTGCCCGATGAGCCAATCGCACCAGGCATCCATGCCCTCGCCCTTGCGCGCGCTCACGGCAAACCGCGGCGCCTGCGGATTGAGGTCATCGAGTGTCTTAGTATACCTATCCATGTCAAAATCGAAAGCCGGGGCCACGTCGACCTTATTGAGCAGCTGCGCGCCGGCGTGCTGGAAGATGCCCGGGTACTTGATGGGCTTGTCGTCGCCCTCGGGCACCGAGAGAATCATGATGGACAGGTTCTCACCCAGGTCAAAGTCGACCGGGCAGACCAAGTTGCCCACGTTTTCGATAAAGATGACGTCGATGTTCTCCAGACCGACGGCCTGGTCGAACGCGTCAACGGCCTCCATGATCATGTTGCCCTCGAGGTGGCACAGGCCACCCGTGTTGATCTGGATGGCGGGCATGCCGGCTTCCTTCATGGTGATGGCGTCGACATCCGAGGCAATATCGCCCTCGATGACGGCACAGCGCAGGCCAGCCTTGTCGCGCAGGCGCTCGTTGGTGCCCAGGATCGTGGTGGTCTTGCCCGAACCGGGGCTCGACAGCACATTGATCACATAGGTGTTTGTCTCTTTAAATCGCTGTCGCAGCTGATCTGCCAGGCGCTCGTTGCGCGACAGAATCGGCGACGCGATATCAATCGTTTTCTCAGCCATACTCGGCACTCCTTACTTTGGCCCCTTTATACCCCATCACCAGATGGCTAGCGGGCTAATCGTCGGGGGTTTCGATTTCGATACTTGCGATGTCGAGCTCGCGGCCGTGCAGCAGACGCACGTTGGCGCCGCCACATTGGGGACAGCGGCAATGGAAGCGATCGTGCTCAAAGACCTCCCCGCAGTCCAGACACTCGCTTTGTGGATGGACTTCCTCCACGGCAAGCTCGCAGCCTCGCGTGAGCGGGTCCTCATCGCGAAATGTCTCCCACGCAAAGTCGAGCGCCTCGCGCACAACTTCGGTCATATCCCCGATACGCAGCGTTACCAAAACGGCGCGCGAGGCCCCCGCCCCACGCGCCGCGCGAATCACTGTATCGAGTATGCCGTTGACAATGCCAACCTCGTGCATACCGATTTACTCCTCGTCGTCCTCATCGTCCGAGAACAGGTCCAGACGGCTCACAAACAAGCCCTCCTTGCCCTCGCGCGCGGTAATGACCACGCGGGCAATGGCGAGCGAAATCTCGTAGAGCGAGAGCAGGGCACCATACATGAGGCCCAGCGTAACGGGCGAGCCGTCGGGCGTAATCACAGCCGAGCCCACAAGCAGGCCCACGTACACGTAGCGCCAGGCGCCGCGGAAGGCCGCGTAGGACACGATGTGGAAGACGGACAGGTAGAAGATGATGAGCGGCAGCTCAAACGCCACGCCAAAGCCGATCATAAAGAGCAGCTCCATGTTGACGTAGTTCTCCAGGTCGGGCAGCGCCGTGGCGACGGCCGAGGTCTCGCCGATAAGCCACTCAAAGCCCGCCGGGATGATGATGAAATAGCAGAAGATGGCGCCCAGGAAGAACAGCACCGTCGAGGCGAGCACCGTGGGCACGACCCATTTGCGCTCGTTGGGACGCAGTGCCGGCAGGAAAAATGCCAGAATCTGCCAGATGATCATGGGCGTGCACATGACCACGGCCATCTTGATGGCCAGCGAGAAGCGCAGGCCAAAGCCGCCGAGCGTGGTGGTGATGTAGAACTTACCGTCCGGCACAAAGGAGCGGATGGGGTCTTCCAGGATGTCGAGCACCACGGGCGTGGCGAAATACAGCACGATGGCGGCGGCAAACACCGACACGACCACGATGGTCAGGCGGCGACGGAGCTCGCCCAGGTGATCGAAGAGCGGCATGCGCGCAGGTCCGATAGGCATTACTCATCGCCTCCCTTCGGGGCATCGGCAGTGGCAGCCTCGGCAACGGCCTCGTCCTCGGCCTCGAGCTCGCGAGCGAGCTGGTCGACGACGGCCTTGCGCTTGCGGGGACGACGGGCGTAGAGGTCGGCCGTCGTGGGCTCTGCCGGCTCGGGCTCGGACTCCGGCTCTGCAGCAGGCTCGGGCTCGACGACAGGCTCGGCGGCAGCGGAAGGCTCGGCGCCCTCGGCCTCGGACTCCTCAGCAGCACCCTCGCCCTCGGCGGCAGCCTCGCTCGCGGCCTTCTCGGCGGCAAGGCGGGCACGGCGCTCGGCAAAGGTCTCCTTCTTTGCGGGCGCAGCCGTCTCGACGGCATCCTCGTCTGCATCGGAATCGTCATCGACAGCAGCCTTCTTGGGCTTGACCGGGGCCGATGCGGCCTCGCTTACCGGATCGATAATCTCGGACTGAACAACGGCCGTCATCTTTTCCTGCGTCTCGCGGAACTGACGGATGGCACGGCCGATCGTGCGGCCCATCTGTGGGAGCTTATCCGGGCCAAACAGCAAAAAGCCGAAGACCACGATGATCGCGAGCTCACCCTCTCCAATACCAAACACACATACCTCCAAGGCTCGATGTGAGTCGAGCCCGCACCGCGCCATTCGGCCGGAACTCGTCTATTCATTCGGTCAAGTATAGCGCCCGGACGCCAAAACGTCCGAGCGCATCACAAACATATGCCAAACGGCATGCCCTTTTGGGGGCAAAGATTATGCAGCGGTGATCGAAATCTCCTGGTCGACACCCAACAGCTGAACCACGCGCATCACCGGGGGCTGCGCATTGGTGCAGCTAAAGCGCTTGCCGTGGTCGACCGCGTGGTGCGCGGCGCCCACGAGCACGCCAATGCCCGTCGAATCGATATAGCTCACCTGGGCAAAATCGAGCTCAACGGCCTCGGTGGGCTGCTCGAGCGCCAGGTCGATGGCATTGCGCAGGCTATCGGCGTTAGAGATATCGATCTCGCCGGTTACCTTAATGGTGTAGAGCTCTGGCGTGGGGTTGGTGGAAATACCCAAATCCATGTATACGCTCCTTTGTGTATCGAAAGTGCGGATAGTACGGGAAGCCGCGCGTTAGGCGCGCTCGGCGCGCGCAAGCTCGGCAGCGACGAGCTTGACGGCCAGCACCAGCACATCGAGCGCGGCCTCCAGGTCCTCGACCGTGGGATAGCTCGGCGCGATGCGGATGTTGGTGTCGCGCGGGTCCTTGCCATAAGGCCAGGTGGCACCAGCCGGCGTGAGCTTGACGCCCAGGTCGGCGCAGAGCGCGGCGACCTTCTGGGCCGAGCCCTCGGGACCATCGAAGCTTACAAAGTAGCCGCCGCGGGGGTGCGTCCAGGTGGCGCAGCCCGTCTCGCCCAGGCCCTCGGTGAACTTGCGCTCGACGGCCTCAAAGCGCGGGCGCAGGAACTCGGCATGCTTTTTCATGTGCTCCTTGACCGCCTCGATGGTGGGAAGGAAGCGCACGTGACGCAGCTGGTTGAGCTTGTCGGCGCTGATGAGGCCGGCCTTCAGGCGCTTGGAGAACTCCGCGATAACCGCGGGGCTCGCACCGATAAAGCCGATACCGGCACCCGGGAAGGTGATCTTGGACGTCGAGGCAAAGGCCACCACGCGGTCCTCGGTGCCCGCCGCGCGGGCAAGATCGAAGATGTTGGCGAGCTCGTCGGTCTCGTCGTACAGGTCGTGCACGCAGTAGGCGTTGTCCCAGAAGATGCGGAAATCGGGCGCGGCCGTGGGCATCTCGACCAGGCGACGCACGGTGTCCTCGCTAAAGGTGATGCCCGTGGGGTTGGAATACTTGGGCACGCACCAGATGCCCTTGATGGAATCGTCGGCGGCAACCAAGCGCTCGATCTCGTCCATGTCGGGGCCGTTGTCTGTCATTGCGACGGGAACGTTCTCGATACCCAGGTCGGCGGTAATGCCAAAGTGGCGATCGTAGCCGGGAACCGGGCACAGGAACTTGACCTTCTTGCCGTCATGGCCGGCCTCGTAAGCCTCCCAAGGCTCGCTGCCGCACGAGCCGCAGCGCCAGAACATGCCGGCGATGTCATGCTCGATCAAAAGGCTCGACGAGCCCAGCACGAGCGTCTGCTCGGCGGGGCAGCCCAGGAACTCCCCCGCTAGCTTGCGTGCCGAGGGAATGCCCTCAAAGCAGCCGTAGTTGGAACAGTCGACGTTACCGTCGTGCAGATCGGCATCGGCATTGAGGATATCGAGCATGGGTCGAGAGATGTCCACCTGGGAGGGCGACGGCTTGCCGCGGGCCATGTCGAGCGCCAGGCCCTTGGCCTTGACCTCGGCGACCTCGGCCTTGAGCGCCTCGATGGCGGCATCGAGTTCGGTGGTTTCCATCTTCTGGTAGATCGTCTGCATGGGTGCGACCTTTCACGAAGCGGTACGTTGCAATTCTTCTAAGTATAGACCGCTACCGTCGCAACGTTATGAAGCCGTGATAGATTAAGTTCATCGCAATGAATTACGAATCGCCGCGCATGCCGGTGTGGAGCGCCCAAGGAGGCACTATGGAGTACGGATCGTTCCAGGCCGAGGAATTCGGCGACCTGCAGCGCCTGGTCGACGGACTGTTTTACGACCGCCACGCCATCGACCGCCTGGATCTAATCGTGCAGGCCGAGATCTTGGACCTGGCGCCCGATCTCATGGAAATCGTCAACCTGCTACCGCCCGGCTACTACGACCGCCAATCGCTTTGCGACCAGCTCAACTCGGCCCTTGCCGCCCACGGCTGGGGCGCCGTCTACGGCACCGTGGAATAAACCTAGTCATTGGGGCCTGTGGTCAAAAAATAGCAAATATGAGTACTGTTACTTTTTTAGTAACAGCGATTTTGAATCAGAACCACCCTTAAAAAGGGTGGTTTGCTCTTAGGGTATAACCCACGGGCC
>OAUW01000847.1_pt1 | contig 13034 bp, 7 predicted proteins | sample 1495241 | NCBI WGS metagenome assembly OAUW01 (sample SAMEA2580063, study PRJEB22360) | human gut metagenome | biome: human gut; feature: human-associated habitat; material: faeces | place: Denmark | collected 2008/2010
TGTAGAGTCGGTCCCGCGCCTCTTTTGGCGGCATTGCCGCCGCTAAGTCGCTGTGCATGTTCGACGGAACACCCCATGCGAACGGCACCCACGAGCTTGTCCATGGCCTCCGAAAACGGTCGCCGCAAGAGTCCCATGCGCGGGGAGCGACGAAGCGCCGCAATGCCGCTGCCGGCGCAGATGGCAACGCCGCCACACCACAATTGGTCATGGCGCTCACATGCCTTGTGCAGGCGAACGGCGGTCCCACGCGCCTGCTCAGTGCCCTCTTGTGCGGCTCGAATCGCGGCATAGACGCGCGTTCCCGTACCGCCAAAGCGCTCAAGCGCCTGCTCGATAGCTGTCAACGTCTCATCGTCAGCCATATCTTCAATGGCCAGCACGATGCCATCGGCAACGCTGCCGGCGTCATTTGCCTTTAAGTCGACTGGGCGGGGGAGTGCAGTTCCGGAAAGCCGGGCATAGGCGGCGATGGCATCCTGCAGGTCCCAAAGCAAAAACTCAAGATCGGCGCTATTGGGAATGCTGATATACGCAATGGTTTGCAGCGTTTTTGGTACATCGCCGCGCACGGTCGTCTCCATGCCGCCTCCTTTCCGGTTGGTTTCCGTTTAGGTTACACCGTCTGGCGGCGCCCCGCCGCGCTATCCTAGTGCAACCCTTACGAAAGGAACGCCATGCGACTGCCCATGAATACCTCGCTTGCCACGCTCAAGCCCTCCGGTATCCGCCGGATCAACGCGCTCGCCGCCCAGCACCCGGGGTGCATCGCGCTCGCGCTAGGCGAGCCCGATTTTCCCACGCCCGATGTGATTAGCGCCGAGGTGACTGCTTCGTTGGACCGCGGCGACACGCACTATCCGCCCAACAACGGTCGCCCCGCCCTGCGCGATGCACTGTCCAAATATATGGATGACGCGGACCTGGCGTTTTCCGCCGATGAGGTCATCCTGACCGACGGTGCGACAGAGGCACTGTCGGCAACATTCATGGCTATGCTCAACCCCGGCGATGAGGTCATTATTCCCACGCCGGCCTTTGGCCTGTACGAAAGCATCGTCGTGGCCAACCACGCCAAAGCAGTCTTTTTGGATACGGAGCCTGCGCAATTTCAGATTGACGAGGATGCACTTCGTGCTTGCGTGACGCCGGCGACCAAGGCCATCGTCATCTGCTCGCCCAACAATCCTACGGGCTGTATCCTCAACGCGGCATCGCTCGACGCCGTGGCACACGTGGCGGAGCAGACGGGCATCTACGTGGTCTGCGACGACGTGTACAACCGTCTGGTCTATGTGGATGGCTACGAGCGCTTTGCCCAGCGTCACCCGGAGCTGCGTGAGCAGACGGTCGTCATCGAGAGCTTCTCCAAGCCCTGGGCTATGACCGGCTGGCGCCTGGGCTGGCTCGCAGCGGCAACCCCCGTCATCGCCGAGATCGCAAAGGCTCACCAATACCTAGTATCGAGTGCCGTCTCCTTCGAAATGGATGCCGCAACGCGAGCCCTCACCGTCGACCCAACCCCCATGCTCAAAGTCTACCGAGCCCGTCGCGAACGCGTACTCGCAGCCTTAGACGCCATGGGCCTCGACGTAGTAGAGCCCGCAGGAGCCTTCTACGCTTTCCCGAGCATCAAAAAGTTCGGCCTAACCAGCGAAGACTTCTGCATCAAAGCCATCAAAGAGGCCAACGTAGCCCTAGTTCCCGGAAACTGCTTCGGCACCGAAGGCCACATCCGCCTCAGCTACTGCGTCTCCGACAAAGGTCTGGACGAAGGCCTCCGCCGCCTGTCCACCTTCATTTCAACCTTGTAGCCCTCAGGGATGCAACACATCAGCCCACCGACATAAGGGTTATGCGTGGGGGCGTCAGCCAACGTAAAACCGGGCTGCCCCATAGTTGACGCAGGCACGCGCCGCCGAAGGCCGGGCGCAAGGTTTCCGTAGATTCCGCACGAGCCGGAAAGCACTTAATGTGCTTTCCGAGCGAGCCCAGGACCTGACCGAGCGGAAACCTTGCGCCCGGCCTTCGGCGGAGCGTGCCGGATGGTGGAATTGTGTGCAGCCCGGTTTTCCGTTGACCGACGCCGGTGTCCCCGCCATAATACTTTCGGTTCACGCACGAATCCGCTGCCAGAGACAGCCGGCGCAAACGGGTCTTACCCGCGAGCTTAATGGGACTTCCCGCCAGCCGAGGTGGTCGAGTAGATATGTCTTCTCGCCCCCGTCGCTCATGCAGCGCGGGGGCTTTCTTTTTGGACATGCCCCCGTCACGTCCTTGTGGCGGACCGTGCCCGGAAAGAATTCGAGGAGGTGTAATTCATGCCCCAGCAGTACAAAATCGACAAGGTTGCAGAGATCGAGTCCCGTATCGCCGAGAACGCCGGTCTGTTCGTCGTCAACTACAACGGTCTGACGGTTAAGCAGGCTCAGGAGCTGCGTCATCAGCTTCGCGAGTGCGGCGCCGAGATGAAGGTCTACAAGAACAACCTGGTCAAGATCGCTCTCAAGAACCAGGAGCAGCCCGAGATCGACGAGATCCTCGCCGGCCCCGTCGCTTATGTGTTCTACGAGACCGAGCCGGTCGAGGCCGCTAAGGCCCTTAAGGACTTCTCCGCTAAGTCCAAGGGCGTCCTTGAGATCAAGGGCGGTATCTCCGACGGCAAGGCCATTTCCGCTGATGATGTTAAGGCTATCGCCGAGCTGCCCACCAAGGATCAGCTTCTCGGCCAGATCGCCGGTCTCATCTCCGGTTTCGCTCGCGACATCGCTGTCTGCGTCAACGGCGTTTCCTCTGGTCTCGCTCGTTCGATCCAGCAGGTCTCCGAGCAGAAGGCAGCCTAGTCGCTGTTTTCACCCGCGGCGGCAACGCCGCACCCCTGGCGCATTCGCGCCGTGATTTAACTGATCTCCGTGCATCCGCACGGAAACCGAAAGGACTTAGAAATGGCTAAGCTTACCACCGATGAGATCATCGATGCTCTTAAGGAAATGACCCTTCTCGAGGCTTCCGAGCTCGTTAAGGCTATCGAGGACACCTTCGGCGTTTCCGCCGCTGCTCCTGCCAGCGCCAGCAGACCAGAGGACCCCCTCCGGCTTCCCTGCCGCTGCTCCTGCCGCTGTTGTCGCCGCTCCCGCTGCTGGCGCTGCTGAGGCCGAGGAGAAGACCGAGTTTGACGTCGTGCTCGAGGGCTTCGGCGACAACAAGATCCAGGTCATCAAGGCCGTCCGTGAGCTCACCAACCTTGGCCTGAAGGAGGCCAAGGAGGTCGTCGAGGGCGCTCCCAAGGCTGTTCTCGAGGGTGCCAAGAAGGAGGACGCCGAGGCTGCCAAGGAGAAGCTCGAGGCTGCTGGCGCTGCTGTCACCCTCAAGTAATCAGGCTTTCTCGCCAGATTTCTTTGCAGACGGGGTTCGCATTGCGAGCCCCGTCTTTTTTGTTTTTCGGTCCCTCGACATCGGTTGCTCAAACTGCCATGTTCTGTGATTTGCGTCGTATCGGGTGCCCTGCCGTTGGGCAATAAAATTGCACCATTCGAGCAATAATTTGCGTTGACCTGCTGAAGAATTGTCTCTGCCTTGTAGTGATATATAGTTCCAGCGGTAAGATGCTTGGGTATCGCAATTTGGTCTGCGGCTGTGTGCCGCACGCATGGGGCGCTTTTGCGCCTGCGAAAGGATCTTTGAATAACATGAAGGCAATCATCCCCGCCGCCGGTCTTGGCACGCGTTTTCTGCCTGGCACTAAGTGCACGCCCAAAGAGATGCTGCCGGTGCTCGACAAGCCCGTCATTCAGTACGTCGTCGAGGAGGCGCTCGACCCCGAGGAGGTTGACGATGCCATCATCGTTACTTCTCCCGGTAAGCCCGAGCTACTGAACTACTTCCAGCCCGATCGCTCGCTCGAGAACCTGCTGCGCGAGCGCGGCAAGAACGCCTATGCCGATGCCGTCGCCCACGCTGGCGGTATGCCGGTCGACTTCCGTTATCAGTACGAGCCCAAGGGCCTCGGCCATGCTATTCGCTCTGCTGCCGACGCCGTGGCAGGGGAGAACTTCCTGGTTCTTCTGGGCGACTACGTTGTGCCTAACCGCGACATCTGCGACAAGATGCTCGCCGTTTCCAAGGAGCACGGTGGCGCTTCGGTTATCGCTGTCGCTGCTTGCTCGCCCGAGGAAGTCAGCCGCTACGGCGTTATCGCCGGCGAGCGCGTCGGTTCGCTCGAGGGCGCCGAGGGCGTTGCCGATGCCGAGCCGGGCGCTGTCTGGCGCATCGGCGGTCTGGTCGAGAAGCCTGCTCCCGAGGCGGCTCCGTCCAACCTGTACATCGTCGGTCGCTACCTGCTGAGCCCGCTGGTTATGGACCTGCTCGCCGATCAGCGGGCCGGCAAGGGCGGCGAGATTCAACTCACCGACGCCATGGCTCGCTCGCTTGACCGTGAGGCCATGTATGCCGTCGTCATCGACCCGCTCTCGGGCTACGACACCGGCACCCCGTCTGGCTGGATGGCCACCAACGCCCTCATGGCCGCAAGCGATCCTCGCTTTGCCAGCGCCTTCTGGGACGCCATCGACGAGCGCGGCGGCTTGATGCGCAAATAAGCCTTCGGGCATCGACATTTACGGGCGCGGACCTCGGTTCGCGCCCGTTTTTTATTAGAGCTGCGATTGTTGACTCTCTGTTCACAGAAAATATATGAACAGATGTTCGATACACATGCATCTACCTGCGTGTTTTCTGTCGAAAAACTTTGCTACTCCAAAAACTCAATCGCGTCAAGGCTTTTCTTGCCCAACGGTCGGTACCTGATAAACTATTAGGTTGCGATAACTGGCGAAGCTATGCCTCGCCAACCCACCGAGCATTTCCGTGAAGGAGGAAAAACCTGGTGACCTACGCATACACTGCCACTGAGCGCAAGCGCGTCAGCTTCGGGAAAATCCCGGAGGCCATGGAGCTCCCCAACCTTATCTCTGTTCAAAGGGAATCCTTTGAGCGTTTTAAGGACGAGGGCCTTCGTGAGGCGTTCAAGGAATCCAGCCCCATCCAGAGCCAGAACCATGTTCTCGAGGTTACCTTCGGCGAGCATCAGTTCGGCGACCCCGCGCACACCGTCGAGGAGTGCCGCGAGAAGGACATGACCTATCAGGCCCCGCTTCTGACCGACGTCCGTCTCACCAACAAGGAGACCGGCGAGATCAAGGAGCAGCTCGTCTTCATGGGCGACTTCCCCATGATGACCGATCAGGGCACCTTCATCATCAACGGTACCGAGCGTATCGTTGTCTCGCAGCTCGTCCGCTCCCCGGGCGTGTACTACAGCTCCGAGATGGATTCGGGCAAGCAGATCTACAAGGCCCAGATCATCCCGTCCCGCGGTGCCTGGCTCGAGTTTGAGGTCGACAAGCGCGACCAGCTCATGGTCTCCATCGACCGTAAGCGCAAACAGAGCGCCACGATGTTCCTGCGCGCCCTTGGCATTGCCGTCACCAACGACGACATCATCGAGCTGCTCGGCAACTCCGATGTGATTAAGCGCACCCTGGAGCGCGATACCGCTCTCACCCGCGAGGATGCCCTTATCGAGATCTACCGTCGCCTGCGCCCGGGCGAGCCTCCCACCGTGGACGCTTCCCGCAGCCTGCTCGAGGGCCTGCTCTTTAACCCGCAGCGCTACGATCTGGCCCGCGTCGGTCGTTACAAGGTCAACAAGAAGCTCAACCTCACCACCGAGGAAGAGGTCACGGTGCTCACCGACGAGGATATCGTCGCGACGCTGCGCTACCTGCTGTCCCTCGCTGCCGGCGAGCAGGGCTTCAAGGTCGACGACATCGACCACTTTGGCAACCGCCGCATCCGCACCGTCGGCGAGCTCGTCGCCAACCAGTTCCGTATCGGCATGAGCCGTATGGAGCGCGTCGTCCGTGAGCGCATGAGCTCCCAGGACATCGACGAGATCACCCCGCAGTCGCTCATCAACATCCGTCCGATCGTGGCCTCCATCAAGGAGTTCTTCGGTTCCTCGCAGCTCTCGCAGTTCATGGACCAGGCGAACCCCCTGACCGGTCTGACCCACAAGCGCCGTCTGTCCGCACTCGGCCCTGGCGGTCTTGCCGGCCACAAGTCCGGCTCCAGCCGCCGCACCAACGTGCCGACGGCCGTCCGCGACGTTCACAACTCGCACTACAGCCGCATGTGCCCGATCGAGACCCCCGAAGGCCCCAACATCGGCCTGATCGGCTCGCTCGCCCTCTACGCCCGCGTCAACGAGTATGGCTTCATCGAGGCCCCGTTCCGTCGCGTCGAGAATGGCGTTGCCACCGACCAGATCGACTGGATGACCGCTGACGAGGAAGAGAAGCACGTCATCGCGCCGGCCAACACGCCGCTCGATCCCAAGACCAACGAGTTCATCACGACCGATGCCGAGGGCAAGATCGTCCGTCCGCACACTGTGATCGCCCGTACCCGCGACTTCGACGGCTCCTTCGGCGCTCCCGCCGACGTGCCCGTCGGGGACGTCGGCTACATGGACGTCTCGCCGCGTCAGATGCTCTCCGTCGCAGCCACGCTGATCCCGTTCCTGGAGCACGACGACGCCAAGCGTACGCTGATGGGTGCTAACATGCAGCGTCAGGCCGTGCCGCTGGTTCACCCTGCCGCTCCCTATGTCGGTACCGGCATGGAGCGTCGCGCCGCTCTGGACTCCGGCGAGGTCACCCTGGCCAAGAACGCCGGCGAGGTCATCTTTGCCGACGCCGCCAAGATCATCGTCAAGCATGCCGGCGGCATGGACGAGTATCACCTGGCCAAGTACCAGCGCTCCAACCAGTCCACCTGCATCAACCACCGTCCGCTCGTGCGCGTCGGTGACACCGTTGAGCAGGGCGAGCCTCTGGCCGACGGTCCTTCGACCGATCACGGCGAGCTCGCACTGGGCCAGAACCTCACCGTGGCCTACATGCCGTGGGAAGGCTTTAACTACGAGGACGGTATCGTCGTGTCCGAGCGCCTGGTGGCCGAGGACCTGCTGACGACCATCAACATCACCCGTCACGAGATCGATGCCCGCGACACCAAGCTCGGCCCCGAGGAGATCACCCGCGAGATCCCGAACCTCTCCGAGGATATGCTTGCCAACCTCGACGAGGACGGCATCATCCGCATCGGCGCTGAGGTCGGCCCTGGCGACATCCTGGTCGGCAAGGTCACGCCTAAGGGCGAGAGCGCTCTGACCGCCGAGGAGCGCCTGCTACGCGCCATCTTCGGTGCCAAGGCCCACGACGTCCGCGACACCTCCCTTAAGATGCCTCACGGCGCTTACGGCCGCGTCATCGACGTCGTCCGCTTTAGCCGCGAGAACGGCGACGATCTGGCTCCCGGCGTCAACGAGCAGGTGCGCGTCTACGTCGCCCAGCGTCGTAAGATCCAGCAGGGCGATAAGATTGCCGGCCGCCACGGCAACAAGGGTGTTATCTGCAACGTTCTGCCGGTCGAGGACATGCCCTACATGGCTGACGGTACCCCGATCGACGTTATCCTCAACCCGCTGGGCGTTCCTTCGCGTATGAACGTCGGCCAGCTGCTCGAGTGCCACCTTGGCTGGGCTGCTGCCTGCGGTTGGGATACCGAGCAGGCCGACTCCGACAAGTACGTACCCGGTCCGTTCTTCACCGCGACGCCCGTCTTCGACGGCGCCAAGGAGGACGAGATCGCCGAGGTCATCCGTCGTGCCAACAAGAACATGCTCAACAAGGCCACCGCTGCCTTTGGCGATCACATGCGCCCCGAGTTCGTCACCCAGCTTGACGAGCGCGGCAAGACCCGTCTGTTCGACGGTCGCACCGGCGAGGAGTTCCGCGAGCCCATTACCGTGGGTACGTCCTACATCCTCAAGCTCGGCCACATGGTCGACGACAAGATCCACGCCCGTTCGACCGGCCCTTACAGCCTGGTTACCCAGCAGCCTCTGGGCGGCAAGGCTCAGTTCGGCGGCCAGCGCTTCGGCGAGATGGAAGTTTGGGCACTGTACGCTTACGGTGCTTCCAACGTCCTGCAGGAGATCCTGACCGTCAAGTCCGACGATACCGTGGGCCGCGTCAAGACCTACGAGTCCATCGTCAAGGGCGAGAACGTTCCTGTCCCGGGTATCCCCGAGTCCTTCAAGGTTCTCGTCAAGGAGATCCGCTCCCTCGCGCTGGACATCGAGCCCATGCACGATGCCGACGAGGACGCCTCCGCCCCTGTGACCGCCGAGGAGACCTCTGCTCTCGACGACCTGGCTGCGCTCGCCGGCGTTGACGCCGACGTCGAGGCCGAGGATGCCGAGACCGCCGAGGCACCCGAGGCTGTCGCCGCCACGACCACTGATAAGGAGTAGTTGACTGTGGCAGATTTCGAAGCTACTGATTTTGACTCGGTAAAGATCTCCCTTGCCTCCGCCGACCAGATCCGTTCCTGGTCGCACGGTGAGGTCAAGAAGCCGGAGACCATCAATTACCGTACCCTCAAGCCCGAGAAGGACGGCCTGTTCTGCGAGAAGATCTTCGGTCCCGCCAAGGACTGGGAGTGCTCCTGCGGCAAGTACAAGGGCATCCGCTTTAAGGGCATCGTCTGCGAGCGCTGCGGCGTCGAGGTCACCTCGGCCAAGGTGCGTCGCGACCGCATGGGCCACATCGAGCTCGCCGCTCCCGTGTCCCACATCTGGTACTTCAAGAGCCCCACGAGCTTCCCGATGAGCCGTATGCTCGACATCAAGTCCAAGGACCTCGAGAAGGTTCTGTACTTTGCCAGCTACATCATCACCGAGGTTGACTATGAGGCTCGCGAGGCCGATGCCGACGACCTGCGCGAGGAGCTCGCCGCCGATCTGGAAGAGATCGATGCCGAGTGCGCTCGCCAGATCGAGTCCCTCAAGGAGCAGGGCGACCCCGAGAACTTTGACGAGTTCTCCGACGAGGAGCCGCTGACCCCCGAGGAGATCGCCTCTGGCATCGTCGACATCGAGGAAGAGTGCAAGGACGAGAAGCAGCTCCGCACGGACGCCTTCAACGCCTTCATGAAGCTCACCGAGCGCGACCTCATCTCCGATGAGCCGCTGTTCCGCGAGATGACCCGTTACTACTCCATGTACTTCAAGGGTGGTATGGGTGCCGAGGCCGTCCGCGACCTGCTCGCTGCCATCGACCTTCCTTCCGAGGCCGAGAAGCTCAAGGCCATCATCGCCGACGAGGATTCCCAGAAGCAGAAGCGCGAGAAGGCCGTTAAGCGCCTCGAGGTCGTTGACGCCTTCCTGAAGGGTGGCAACAGCCCCGCGAACATGATCTTGGACGTCATCCCGGTCATTCCGCCCGATCTGCGCCCGATGGTCCAGCTCGACGGCGGCCGCTTCGCCGCGTCCGACCTCAACGACCTGTATCGTCGCGTGATCAACCGTAACAACCGACTCAAGCGCCTGCTCGACCTGGACGCCCCTGCGATCATCGTGAACAACGAGAAGCGCATGCTCCAGGAGTCCGTGGACGCCCTGTTCGACAACGGCCGTCGTGGTCGCCCGGTCTCTGGCCGTGGCGGTCGCCCGCTCAAGTCGCTCGCCGAGGCCCTCAAGGGCAAGCAGGGTCGTTTCCGTCAGAACCTGCTGGGTAAGCGTGTCGACTACTCCGGCCGTTCGGTTATCGTTACCGACCCTAAGCTGCTGCTGCACCAGTGCGGTCTACCCAAGACCATGGCGCTGGAGCTCTTCAAGCCCTTCGTCATGAAGCGCCTGGTCGAGCTTGGCAAGGTCGAGAACATCAAGGGCGCCAAGCGCGCTATCGACCGCGGTGCCACCTTTGTGTGGGACATCCTCGAAGAGGTCATCGACGGTCGCGTCGTGCTGCTCAACCGTGCACCGACCCTGCACCGTCTGTCCATCCAGGCCTTTGAGCCGGTGCTGGTCGAGGGCAAGGCTATCCACCTGCACCCGCTGGTCTGCTCGCCCTTCAACGCCGACTTCGACGGCGACCAGATGTCTGTCCACGTGCCGCTGTCCAGCCAGGCTCAGGCCGAGGCCCGCGTGCTCATGCTCTCTGCGAACAACCTGCGCTCGCCGGCATCCGGCAAGCCGGTTAACATCCCCTCGCAGGACATGATCATCGGTGTGTACTACCTCACCCAGGTCCGCGACGGTCTGCCGGGCGAGAACCACGTGTTCGCCAGCTTCGACGACGCGCTGCACGCCTATGACTGCCGCTCCGAGGTCGACATGCAGGCCAAGATTCAGGTCCGCGTGTCCGCTGCCGACGCCAACGTCATCAACGAGGACGGCACCCGTATCTTCCGCGTCAAGAACGGCAAGAACGAGTTTGTCGACTACGACGTCACCGGCAACAAGACCGCGCGCTTCGAGACCTCCATCGGCCGCATCATCTTCAACCGCCAGTGCCTGCCCGAAGACTACGAGTTCATGAACTACAAGATGGTCAAGGGCGACGTGGCCAAGCTGGTTGCGGACTGCTGCGATCGTTACCCCGAGGCCAAGGTCGGCCCGATCCTCGACGCCATCAAGTACTCCGGCTTCCACTACGCTACCCGCGCCGGCCTTACCATCTCGGTGTGGGACGCTCTCATCCCTGCCGAGAAGCAGGAGCTGCTCGATCGCGCCCAGGCCAACGTCGACCAGATCAACGAGTACTTCGAGGAGGGCTTCATCAACGAGACGGAGCGCCACATCGAAGTCGTTAACGAGTGGACCGCTTGTACCGACAAGGTCGCAGCGCTCATGCTCGACATGTTCGACGAGGAGAACCCGCTGTACATGATGGCCGACTCCGGCGCCCGTGGTTCTAAGACCCAGCTGCGTCAGCTCGGCGGCATGCGTGGCCTGATGGCAGACATGTCCGGCGAGACGATCGACCTTCCCATTAAGGCGAACTTCCGCGAGGGCCTGCTGCCGCTCGAGTACTTCATTTCGACCTACGGCGCCCGTAAGGGCCTGGTCGATACCGCATCCCACACCTCGGACTCTGGTTACCTGACCCGTCGTCTGGTCGACGTGGCCCAGGACGTCATCGTCCGCGAGGAGGACTGCGGTACGCACGAGGGCGTCACCTACAACCTCATCATCCCCGGCACCACCGACCTCAACACCGACCTCGTCGGCCGTTGCTTCATTGAGGACGTCGTGGCTCCCGATGGCACCGTGCTCTTTGAGCAGGACGGCTACATCGAGAAGGTCGCCGACATCCAGAAGATGGTCGATGCCGGCCTCAAGAAGGTCAAGCTTCGCGCACTGCTCACCTGCCGCTCCAAGTACGGCGTGTGCCAGAAGTGCTACGGCTGGGATCTTTCCACCCGTCGTCCGGTCGCCATCGGTACTGCCGTCGGCATTATTGCCGCCCAGTCCATCGGCGAGCCCGGTACGCAGCTTACGATGCGTACCATTCACTCCGGCGGCGTCGCTGGCGTCGACGATATTACGCAGGGTCTGCCTACGGTCAGCCGTATGTTCGATATCGTCGGCAACGTCAACGAAAAGATCCTGGGTCGCGAGGCCGAGCTGGCTCCGTACTCCGGCCACCTCTCGATTAAGCCCGAGAAGTCCGAGTACGTGCTGACGCTCACTGACTCCGAGGATCACACCCGTGTCCTCGACGAGCGTCGCGTCCCCGCTTCGGTGCGCTTCATGCCCGAGATCGAGGACGGCTGCGAGGTTCGCGCCGGCGACCAGATCACCAAGGGCTTCGTCAACTTCCGTAACCTGCGCAAGCTGACCGACATCGAGTCGACGATGCACACCTTCGTCGAGAGCGTCAAGGACGTCTACACCAGCCAGGGCGTCGACCTGAACGACAAGCACATCGAGGTGCTCGCACGTCAGATGCTGCGTCGCGTTCAGATCACCAACCCCGGCGACTCCAAGTACCTGCTTGGTCAGTACGTCGACCGCTACGAGTTTGCCGACGAGGTCGAGCGCGTTGCCCGTCTGGGCGGTCAGGCTCCTGTGGCCGAGCCCGTCATCCTGGGTACGCTCAAGGTCGCGTCCAACATCGACTCCTGGCTGTCGAGCGCTTCGTTCATCCGTACCGCTGGCGTCCTTACCGAGGCTGCCATCGAGGGCAAGGTCGACCACCTGCTCGACCTTAAGTCCAACGTCATCGTCGGTAAGAAGATCCCGGCCGGTACCGGCCTCAAGCCGTACGCCAACGCCAAGCTGACGTATCGCACGGCCGACGGCTACGTGGACATCGACGGCCCGGCTTCGCCCAACGCCAAGTCGCTGCCCGAGTGGGCTCCTGTGGAGCTCAAGGACCTGGACGAGCAGCTTCCGCAGCAGCTCGACTGGGCCGGCTACGACGAGTTCGGTGGTGCTGACGGTTCGTTCACCCGCAACGGCCACACCATCTCCGCCGAGAAGGCTCGCCTGTACCTGTTCGACGACCTGGGCGTGTCGCAGCGCTGGACCAACAAGTTCAGCGAGGTCGGCATCGAGACGGTCGGCGACCTGGTTGGCAAGTCCGAGGAGGATCTGCTGCGCATCGATGGCATCGGTGCCAAGGCGATCGAGGAGCTCCGTGACGGCCTCGAGGCCCACGATTTGCTCTACATCCTCGAGAACAACGACGACGTTGCCGACGAGGAAGACCTCTCGCAGCTGCTGCAGATGGTCTTTAGCCCCGACGGTCCGGACGATATCCTGCTGGGTACCTCCGCTCCGACGCATCACGCCGACGCCGACGAGGAGCTCCTGGGCGCCCCGATCGACGACAAGAAGGCTCCCGCCAACGGCGCGATCAACGAGGACATGGCTTCCCTCGACGAGCTGCTCAACCAGCTCGTGGACACGGACGATGCCGAAGAGGCCAAGGACAACGACGAGGAGTAATTTCCTAGTACGTTAACCGCCCTTCCAAAGACCCGTTTCCCAACAGGGAAGCGGGTCTTTTTTGGTGAGGAACGTTGCCCCGACGAGCACGTTGGATTCCCGGAACGGGCCGCCCGCTGTTTAAGTTTGTCGCGAGTTCCGCACGCAAAGGAAAGCACTTAATGTGCTTTCCGTC
>OAUW01000871.1_pt1 | contig 12505 bp, 7 predicted proteins | sample 1495241 | NCBI WGS metagenome assembly OAUW01 (sample SAMEA2580063, study PRJEB22360) | human gut metagenome | biome: human gut; feature: human-associated habitat; material: faeces | place: Denmark | collected 2008/2010
AATAATAAAAACGTTCAATCTATCACTTTTTTCGGTTTTTTTCTGATAAAAAGAATCTTCCGTCTTCTATTCGTCCTGTCATTCGCCTTTACTTTTATGACATTTTGCTACTTATATATCAAATATATTATTATATTTGCGAAAACAATCGCACAAAATCAGCTTATGAATCCATTAAATACTTCCGTATTGCTAATATACACCGGTGGAACAATTGGCATGATCGAGAATGCCGCGACGGGTGCTCTGGAGAACTTTAACTTCGAGCAACTGCAAAAGTATATCCCCGAACTGCAAAAGTTCAACTTCCCGATTGACACCTATCAGTTTGATCCTCCAATGGATTCGTCGGACATGGAACCGGATATGTGGCGGAAGCTGGTACGCATCATTCATGAAAATTACGACCGCTACCATGGCTTCGTCATCCTGCACGGAACGGATACAATGGCTTACACTGCTTCCGCATTAAGTTTTATGCTCGAAGGGCTCGATAAACCTGTTATCCTCACAGGTTCACAACTTCCCATAGGTGTACTTCGCACGGACGGAAAGGAAAACCTGATGACCAGCATCGAGATTGCCGTCGCACAAAACAAGGAAGGGAGGGCGCTCGTACCGGAAGTGTGCATCTTCTTTGAAAATCATCTGATGCGGGGAAACCGCACGACCAAGATGAATGCGGAAAACTTCAACGCGTTCCGTTCTTTCAATTACCCGGTATTGGCGGAAGCCGGAATCCATATCAAATATAATAATGTGCAGATTCACGTAAATGGTGAAGAGCGGGAATTGAAGCCTCATTATCTGCTAGATACCAATGTTGTGGTACTGAAACTCTTCCCGGGCATCCAGGAAGATGTGATTGCCGCCATTCTGGGGATTGACGGATTGAAGGCTGTCGTGCTCGAAACATACGGTTCGGGAAATGCTCCCCGGAAGGAATGGTTCATACGTCGGCTTTGTCAGGCCAGCGAACGTGGAATTGTGATTGTCAACGTGACGCAATGCAGCGCAGGAATGGTAGAGATGGAACGTTATGAAACGGGCTACCAGTTGTTGCAGGCAGGTGTTGTCTCCGGATATGACAGTACGACGGAATCTGCTGTGACGAAATTAATGTTCTTACTGGGACATGGATATACAGCGGACGAGGTGCGCGACCGGATGAACCGTTCGATGGCAGGAGAGATAACTCTGTAAATTCCCTGTTTGTTTTACGCATTGAACAGATTTTATCTGAATTTGTTTTGCGCGTTGAACAAATTATGCCTATTTTTGTATTCCATAGAAAACAAATAAAGATATGGATACACTAATCAGAAGATACAAAAGGTTATTAACAGCTACTTCCACGACCTATATCAGAAGCCTGATGAATACAATCAATTGGGATAACCGTCTGATTGCTATCCGGGGAGCTCGCGGAGTTGGGAAAACAACTTTAATGCTTCAATACTTAAAACTTCATTATGCCAATGATAGCCAAAGTGCCTTATATACAAGTTTAGATAGTCTGTATTTCACACAGCATTCTCTTAGCGAACTCGCCGAACAGTTTTACCTGAAAGGAGGTAAATGCCTGTTCTTGGATGAAGTGCACAAATATCCGTCATGGAGCAAGGAAATTAAAAATATATATGATGAGTTTCCTGAACTGAAAATAGTATTCACCGGGTCATCCTTACTCCAACTGCTGAATGCAGAGGCCGACTTGTCTCGTCGATGCATATCATATAATATGCAAGGGCTATCCTACCGTGAATATCTGAATTTATACCATCAGATTGACATCCGCCCTTACACGCTGGAAGAGATATTGGACAATAGTGATGGAATTTGTAATGAAGTGAACTCCCAATGCCGTCCCCTCGCCTATTTTGAAGACTATTTGAAACATGGATACTATCCTTTTTATTTGGAAGGAAATGCGGAATACTACACACGTATCGAAAATATAGCCAACCTGATACTCGAAATCGAACTTCCCCAGCAATGCGGAGTGGACATCAGTAACGTGCGAAAACTAAAAAGTCTGCTGGGAATCCTCTCCTCCGAAGTGCCTTTTATGGTGGACATCACTAAACTCTCTGCTATGGCAGAACTTTCACGTACTACTATTTTGGCCTATTTACAGTATCTGGACAGAGCTAAATTAATCCACCTTCTTTATTCGGATAATGACTCTATCAAAAAGTTACAAAAACCGGATAAGATTTATATGGAAAATACTAACCTGCTTTATGCATTGACCTTTAAAGATGTAAACAAAGGAACATTGAGAGAGGTGTTCATGGTAAACCAACTCGCCTATCAACATCGTGTGGAATATTGCACGCGTAGCGCAGACTATACGATAGACAGTAAATATACGATAGAAGTTGGCGGGAAAAGCAAAGACGGGAAACAGATAGCTAACAGTAAACAAGCATTTATTGCCGCAGATGATATTGAATATTCGGCCGGAAATAAGATTCCACTCTGGGCATTCGGATTTTTATATTAAAGAAAGAGAATATGGCAAAAGAGAAAACCGTATATGTATGCAGTAATTGCGGACAGGATTCACCGAAATGGGTGGGTAAATGTCCGTCGTGTGGAGAATGGAATACGTATGTTGAGGAAATCGTACGGAAAGAACCTACCAACCGCCGTCCGGTGTCGGGCATTGAAACACAGAAACCCAAACCACTGGCACTTAGCGATATTGAAGCGGACGACGAGCCACGCATCAATATGCACGATGATGAATTGAATCGCGTATTGGGTGGCGGACTTGTGCCGGGTTCTCTTGTCCTGATAGGCGGTGAGCCGGGAATCGGTAAATCCACGCTCGTCATGCAGACCGTACTGCACATGCCGGAAAAGAAAATCCTTTATGTGTCCGGTGAAGAAAGTGCACGACAGCTTAAACTCCGTGCCGACCGTCTCTCTGATACTTCCAGCGATTGCCTGATTGTTTGTGAGACTTCGCTCGAACAAATTTATGTGCATATCAAGAATACGAATCCTGATTTAGTGATTATTGACTCTATACAGACTATTTCCACCGAGAGTATCGAATCATCTCCCGGAAGTATTGCGCAAGTCAGAGAGTGTTCGGCATCTATTCTTCGTTTCGCGAAAGAAACGCATACCCCTGTGTTGCTGATCGGTCATATTAATAAAGAAGGAAGTATTGCAGGACCTAAAGTGCTGGAACATATCGTAGATACCGTCCTTCAATTTGAAGGCGATCAGCATTATATGTATCGTATTCTGCGCAGCATCAAGAATCGTTTCGGCAGTACGGCAGAGTTAGGGATTTATGAAATGCGTCAGGATGGGTTGCGCCAGGTGAATAATCCTTCCGAGCTTTTGCTTAGTCAGGATCATGAGGGAATGAGTGGAGTAGCTATTGCTTCCGCTATCGAAGGAATCCGCCCGTTCTTGATCGAGACACAGGCTTTGGTCAGCTCTGCTGTTTATGGAAATCCTCAACGTTCGGCAACCGGTTTCGATTTAAGAAGAATGAATATGCTGCTGGCTGTTCTCGAAAAACGTGTCGGATTTAAGCTGGCACAGAAAGATGTGTTCCTGAATATTGCCGGAGGACTGAAGGTGAATGACCCGGCTATCGACTTGCCGGTTATCAGTGCCATCCTTTCGTCCAATATGGACGCAGCCATTGAGCCGGAAGTTTGCATGGCGGGAGAAATCGGACTGTCGGGAGAGATACGTCCTGTAAATCGAATAGAGCAACGTATCGGTGAAGCCGAGAAATTGGGTTTTAAACGGTTCTTGTTGCCAAAATATAATTTGCAAGGGATTGACACTAAGAAACTGAAGATCGAGTTAGTTCCGGTGAGAAAGGTAGAAGAAGCATTCAGAGCTCTATTCGGATAGGGCACTGATAAATAGTCACTGATAAATAAATGAACCGCTTTATCAATTTTATGGTCAAAAATAATATCAACAATAACTAAATGATACAAGAATACCAACTCCGCATCCTTCCCGAAATCGCAGCAAACGAACAGAAACTAAAGGAATATCTTTCTAAAGAAAAAGGTTTGAACCTGCGTGACATCACTGCTACCCGAATCTTGAAACGGAGCATCGATGCACGGCAGCGGACTATCTTTGTCAATCTGAAGGTACGAGCTTATATCCGTGAAATGCCTAAGGATGACGAATACGAACATACTATATACAATAAGGTAGAAGGAAAGCCGCAAGTGATTGTCGTGGGCGCAGGTCCCGGCGGACTATTTGCAGCCCTGCGTCTCATCGAACTGGGGTTACGTCCCGTTGTTATCGAACGCGGAAAAGACGTGCGTGAGCGGAAAAAAGATTTAGCACAAATCAGTAGGGAACACACGGTTGACCCGGAATCGAATTACAGTTTTGGCGAAGGGGGTGCAGGAGCTTATTCGGATGGAAAACTCTATACCCGGAGCAAAAAGAGAGGGAATATAGATAAGATATTGAATGTATTCTGCCAGCATGGGGCTTCTACGGCGATATTAGTAGACGCACATCCGCATATCGGGACAGACAAGTTGCCACGTGTCATTGAAAATATGCGGAATACCATCATCGAGTGTGGCGGAGAAGTACATTTCCAGACACGAATGGAGGCACTGATTATCGAGAATGACGAAGTAAAGGGTATCGAAACAAATACAGGAAAGACTTTTCTCGGACCTGTGATACTGGCAACCGGACATTCGGCGAGAGATGTATATCGTTGGCTGGCTGCGAATCATGTGGCGATTGAAGCGAAAGGCATTGCAGTCGGTGTCCGTTTGGAGCATCCGGCAATGTTGATCGATCAGATACAATATCATAATAAGGAGGGGCGAGGCAAGTATCTGCCTGCCGCAGAATATAGCTTCGTCACACAGGTTGAAGGCAGAGGAGTGTATAGCTTCTGTATGTGCCCCGGCGGTTTCATTGTTCCTGCTGCCAGCGGACCGGAGCAAGTGGTAGTGAACGGAATGTCTCCTTCTAATCGTGGCTCGCGATGGAGCAATTCGGGCATGGTGGTGGAAGTGCAACCGGAAGATTTAATAAGTGGAGAGTGGAGAGTGGAGAATGGAGAGTTAGCTGCGCAACGAAATGAACAGCTACTGGCTCTTAACCCATCTCTAAACAACTCTCAACTCTCAACTCTCAACTCTCAACTTCTTCCCCTTTACTTTCAGGAAGAACAGGAACGTCAATGCTGGTTGCAAGGAGGCAGAAGGCAGACAGCACCGGCACAGCGTATGCAGGACTTCACCCGCAAGAAGTTGAGTTACGACTTACCCGAATCTTCTTACAGCCCGGGATTGATTTCTTCTCCGCTTCATTTCTGGATGCCGGAGTTTATCAGCAAAAGATTATCTCTCGGTTTCCAGCAATTCGGACGTTACAGTCATGACTTCCTCACTAATGAAGCGGTGATGATCGGCGTAGAGACACGTACTTCTTCGCCTGTCCGCATCGTACGCGATAAAGAGACATTGCAACATACAACCGTTCGCGGATTATTCCCTTGCGGAGAAGGTGCAGGCTATGCCGGAGGGATTGTTTCTGCCGGAGTGGATGGAGAACGGTGTGCGGAAGCGGTAGCCAATTATTTCAATCGTTAACTAAAACTACATGAAAATGAATCATCAACCCGAAATAGCCATTGTAGAAGCAAACACACTAACCAGTCTCGGCCTGAAAGGAATTCTGGAGGAAATGATTCCTATGGCAACCATCCGTACCTTCCATCAATTCAGTGAACTGATGGACGATACGCCGGATATGTATGCCCATTATTTCATTTCCGCGCAGATTTATGTGGAACACAATGCTTTCTTTCTCCCCCGGAAACGAAAAACAATTGTATTGGCAAGCGACAGTCCGCAATTCCAACTGTCCGGCGTGCCTGTACTCAACATCCATGAATCCGAGGAAGAGTTGGTGAAAAACATATTGAAACTCCACCAACACGCCCACCACAACGGTTATCCGGTGAAAGACATGCCATCCATGCCTCCGGCGCAGCCTCATCAGGAAATTCTATCTTCCCGTGAAATAGAAGTGCTCGTACTGATAACCAAAGGATTAATCAACAAAGAAATAGCAGATAAACTGAATATCAGCCTGACCACCGTCATCACTCACCGGAAAAATATCACAGAGAAATTAGGTATCAAGTCCGTCTCCGGACTGACTATTTATGCGGTAATGAACGGATATATAGAAGCGGACCGAATCTGATTCACCACAGAGGACACAGAGGATAAAAAGGATAAAGAAGGTAAAGAGAGAAACTTTCCACACTTTTTCCCAAAAACACTCAAACAGTCTGTATCAGAGAATGAGTGAAGATGTTACCTTCACTATACCCTCTGTGTCCTCTGCGTCCTCTGTGGTGAAAACTGTGGTGAAACAAATCCTAATAAATGAGGATTGACCATTGTCTATATTTGCCGTTACTTTGCAGCAGACAAATTAACAGCAGATGAAGACAAAGAATTTTATGATTGCCCTCACGCTCCTGACGACAGGTACAGCATGGGCAGAAGATTTCCCGAAAGACTCACTAAAAATAGTAGACATCGAAGAAGTGGTAGTGATTGCCACTCCGAAAGAGAATCGTAAGTTGCGTGAATTACCGGTGGCAGCCACTGTTTTATCGCAAGATAATATGCGCGCCAATCAGGTGAACTCTGTGAAAAACCTGACAGGCATCGTCCCCAATCTGTTTATCCCCGATTATGGTTCCAAACTGACCACTTCCATTTATATCCGTGGAATCGGCTCACGTATCAACACTCCGTCCGTAGGACTTTATGTAGACAACATCCCTTATATCGACAAATCCGCTTTCGACTTCAACTATGCTGATATCGAACGTATTGACATTCTCCGCGGACCACAAGGCACTCTCTACGGACGTAACACGATGGGAGGACTTATCAAAGTGCACACTAAATCGCCTTTCACTTATCAAGGTACTGATATCCGCATGGGAGCAGCGACCTACAATAATTATAATGTGTCACTCACCCACTATCACCGGACATCCGACCGCTTCGCCTTTTCTACCGGAGGTTTCTACGAACACACAGGTGGCTTCTTTGAAAATTCGGCAAGAAACAACGAAAAGGTAGACAAGAGCAATGCCGGTGGCGGACGTTTCCGTGGTATTTACCTGCCTAGTTCGAACCTGAAAATAGATATGGCCCTTAGCTATGAATATAGCGATCAGGGCGGATATCCGTATTACTATACCGGGATTACCCCCAGTGCAATAGCTAAAGCGAAAGAAAATGGTAAAGAAATGACAGAAGACCGGGCAGATCATATCGGTAAGATTTCATATAACGACCGCAGCAGTTACCGCCGTGGATTGCTCAACTCCGGTGTTAACATCGAATATCAAGCCAACAACTTTATATTAAGTGCCGTGACAGGTTATCAGAACCTGAACGACCGTATGTTTCTCGATCAGGATTTCACAGAAAGAGATATTTTCAATATTGAGCAAAAGCAACGTGCAAACACCATTTCCGAAGAGATTGTGTTGAAAGCCAAACCCGGAAAAAGATGGCAGTGGGCTACGGGAGCTTTCGGATTCTATCAATGGCTGCATACTACGGGACCTGTTTTGTTTAAAGAAGAAGGAGTGAAGTCGGTCATTGAAAACAACGCCAATGCAGCTTTTGAAGAAGTATCTGCCAAACCCGGAGCTCCCACCATGGGAATGACTGTGCACAACCCGACCTTAAGCGTAGGAGGAACTTTCGACACCCCGACTCTTAGCGGTGCACTTTATCATCAGTCTACTTTCAACAACTTGTTCATAGAAGGACTGTCCGTTACAGCCGGCCTCCGGCTCGATTACGAGAAAATCAGTATGAAGTATAATTCTCTTAGCACTCCTATCGACTTTGGTTTTGATTTTCACTTAGCTATGGGACCCAACCAAATAAACTTGTCTGATCAGAATATGAAAGCCCCTGCCTCTTTCGTTGGCAAGCTCTCTACTGATTATGTACAGCTCCTACCCAAATTTGCTATTCAATATGAATGGAAGAATCAAAATAACGTTTATGCCACCGTCACCCGGGGATATCGTTCGGGAGGATATAACATCCAAATGTTCTCTGACTTATCACAAACAGAATTGAAAAATTCGATGATGAATGCCATCAAAGAAAGTCCAACAATAGGGCAAGATGCCACCTGGGGAAAAACCATCATTAATATGATGAACCAAATGGTACCTACAAAAGAGATTGATGTAAAAGCGTCCACCACTTACAAACCCGAATATTCGTGGAACTACGAAGTAGGTAGTCACCTTACTCTATGGGAAGGAAGACTTTGGGCTGACGTCGCAGCATTCTATATGGATACCCGCGACCAACAACTCTCCCAATTTGCGGAAAGTGGTCTGGGACGTATCACTATCAATGCAGGAAAAAGCCGTAGCTATGGTGCAGAAGCAGCCCTTCGTGCCAGTGTGACAAAAGAACTTAGCCTGAATGTCAGTTACGGATATACGTATGCCACCTTTACGGATTATGTAATCACCGAAGAGCAAAAAGACGGCACTTTTAAAGTAACCGCAGATTATAATGGCAAATATGTTCCCTTTGTCCCCAAACATACCTTAAATATCGGAGGAGAATACGCCATCACCTGCAGTCCGCGCTCTATCTTCGACCGGATTGTATTCCAAGCTAATTATAACGCTGCCGGACGTATCTACTGGACTGAACAAAACGATGTCAGCCAATCTTTCTATGGCACACTCAACTGGAGAACGAATCTGGAAATCGGTGACGCAATGATTAGTTTCTGGGCACGCAACTTCTTGAATAAAGAATATGCCGCCTTCTATTTCGAAACAATGAACAAAGGTTTTATGCAGAAAGGACGCCCAATGCAATTTGGAGTAGATCTCCGCTGCCGGTTCTAATTATTTTCACTCATAGAGATATTATTTAGTCATTTTATTGTCAGCTAAAGATTTTATCCATATAGAACAATGATTATCAATCCATTGACACCTGACAATAAGTGCTGACAATAACCCAAAAACAGGCTGACAATAAAAGATTCGGACTTTTATTGTCAGCCTGTCTCTTATAGATTGATGGCATGGAATACGTGATAGAAGAACGTATGCCTCTATGAAGTATGCATTATAAAGCCGTTATACTTAATTAATCCAATAGGCATTGTTCTCTTAACCCTACGCTATCTTTACCTTTCCATGGCTGTGGTAGCTTCTCTTCACGGCCGTGGAGAGATCTCGTCACGGCTGTGGGAAGAAGTCACCACGGCCGTGGGAAGGTAAAGATAGCGGTACCTTCACACAACTATACCGGCATCTTAACGGAACTATACCGGTGTCCTGGCATTACTTTACCTACAGTTTCCTATTGGTTTGCTTATATCTAAGATTATCTTGTCCACATCTAATACACTTCAACTACACTCCATCACGATTAAGCAAGTTTCTCTGTTCCATCAGGTACACGCGTCATCTGATAAGCGATACGCTCTGTCCCGTTCTTTACATAAATGATACCACAACGTTGAAAGCCATACTTCGTCAATATATGCTGCATGACTTTATTGTCCCGATGAGTATCTACCCGGAGATTGGGCCAACGTTCAAAACACCAGTTCAAGCAGGTTTCCGATACCCCCTTCTGTTTTCCGTTCGTTGCCAGCCGATGAATCACTCCATAAGGTTCATTATTGAGCCATGTTCCTTCATAAATCTGTTGATAAGTAGGGTCGTCTCCCAAGATAAAACAAAAAGTCCCCAAAATTTCTCCCTGTTCATCTATGCAGACAAAGCTATGTCCATCTTCAATTTCCTGACGAATCAATACTTCAGAAGGATAACCGTCAATCCATTGAGTAGTATTTCCGGTTGCACGCATAAAGGCACGGGCATAGTCATAAATCTCCATCACTAAAGGGAGATCTTTTATTTCGGTAGATCTGATTTCCATCATTTGAAAAGTTATTCAAGAATAAAACAGATAATAAAATTACTCATTGATAGCTCCACAATGGGGGCATACACCTTTTTGCTTCAACTTTTCCCCACAACGCCCACAACGATACTTATACCCAATGTTCCGATGGACTTTCTTCGCAAAAACCAGCATAAAAAAGGCAAGGAACAGATAACCGATATAAATATGTGTCATCAGGATAAAGAAGAAATAGCAGAAAATACAACAAGACATCAACCCCAGCAGATAAAAGATAGCTGCAGCGGGAGTCAACTGTCGGAACAAATCATCCAGCACCGCCAAAGCGACTATCAAAAACAGCCAAATACTCAACAAGAAGACAGAGAGAATAAAAGGAACTTTGAACGGCGACAAAGTAGGATTGAAATAAAAATGCTCCCACGTTTCCGGCACAAAGACCTGCATCGATTCGTAAATCGTTGCACTGAAAGCCATCAACAAACAGAGAAATAACGGATAAACACTATCTATATCATTAAAATAGACCATCTGCAACTGCTTTCGACGAAAAGCGCGAAACAGATATACACCGACGAATAAAGCGAAGATGATAATGAAATAAGAAGCATGCGTATCACTGAAAAGATGAATGGCCTGCGAAATACTATCAGTCGGCACAAATGACTTCTTGAGTTCTTTTTCACGTATCCAGCCCTGTTCATCCTGTGTGTGAGCCAGCTTCACCCAAACACTGTCTACACTATCGGCAGGGTGAACCGCAAACTCTGCCACCACTACCCTATCCCCTTTATTCAACTGAATAAAAGTATCTTTTATCGGAAGACATTCCAAAGAGATGGAATCATCGACTACTTCCAAGTTTGTATTCCATGTATAATGCCGTTCGTACAAGTAAGTCAACGAGTCTTTCGTCTTCTTCGACAGTTCTTCCGAATCCAAAGCCGGTGCTTTATAATAACAAGATGAAAGCAAAAGTAAACATAGTAGGAGGTTCATCACTGTTTTCATCACTATTTTCACCACAGAGGAAGGACGGGGCACACAGGGAAGTCTGGAATTAGAGGGTAAAAAGGGGAAAGAAGGTAAAGAGAAAAACTTTCTACACTTTTTCCAAAAAACACTCAAACAGTCTGTATCAGAAGAATGAGTGAAGATGTTACCTCCACTATATCCTCTGTGTCCTCTGCGTCCTCTGTGGTGAAAACTGTGGTGAAAATTGTGAATAATGATTCTCATTGAGCCGCTTTTACTTTCATTTGACAATTCTTACAATCAAATTCCAGACGAAAACGTTTGCCGTCATTTGACACCAGGTAATAGGGTTCTTTATAAGGTGAACGTACCCGTTGATGGATGGGACACCACCCCATACTGTAACGCAAACAATGTTTGCAGAACATCAGTACCGCATCTTCCACCGCTTCTTTTTCGTAAGCCGCTGCTACCTGTTGAACCCCATGCTCCTGATAGAAAGAGGCTGCACGAGTATTCATGACATTTCCCAGATAGGTTAGCATCGTTTGTGGAAAAGCATGATTGGTTGACTTCCATACCGACAATTCCTGACGGTAATTGATTCGACGGGCAGTTATTAACCGGTCGATTGCCTGCCGGCGGAAATCGGCTAATACCGAAGCCGGCAGAAACCAGTTGTCGGTAAAAGAGATTTCTATTTCTTTTGCTTCGAAAGGCGTATTCCCCAATTTGGACAGTTGCGTTTTCAGGTTGTCCGTCTGCGGAGTCCGGGCCGGCTCTTTTTCACGTGGAAGGGTGATTGTGACTCTATTATCATCTTCGTCAGTCAATGTCAAAGAGAAACCGGAATGATGGTCGGCAAGCAACATTCGCACTGCGATTTTCCTTTCGGCAGACTTACGGGAAAGCACTCGTTCAAATTCCTGGTCGAAATTACGATACAATGTGGTACGAGGCTTGATACGAGGCATTTCCTGTGGATATAGTTTATTGCTGTCCACCCGGTTGATGCGGAATCCCTGTAAACGTCCCTGTTCGTCGATATAACAAACACCGTCTCCATTGTTAAAGGATTTAAGTCCCGCAACCGTCAGATAATTGCCACGAATCTCCTTCACAGTCCCCATCTCCTCGCCCAACGACTTGGGAGTGTCGAAAGAGAAAATCTCTTTGTCACGTCCATGCAGGAAATAATGTGTGAATCCACGGCTGAAACTCTTATCCAGTTGCGGCTTAAACTCGAAATTGCACGTACCCGAAGAAGCCCTTACATATTCCGGACGACGGGCAAAGATGGCATCCAGCTTCTGACGATAAGCGGCCGTTACATTCTTCACGTAAGAAACGTCTTTCAGTCGCCCTTCTATCTTGAACGAGGAAGCTCCGGCATCCAGCAATTGCTCCAGTTCATCACTTTGATTCATATCTTTCAGGGAAAGCAGATGTTTGTCTTTGACAATCACTTTCCCGTCCGCGTCTACCAGACTAAAAGGTAACGGTTGTTCTTTCTTGATAATTTCTTCAACAAAGAAGGGAGTGACAGGAAGAAA
>OAUW01000894.1_pt1 | contig 12240 bp, 9 predicted proteins | sample 1495241 | NCBI WGS metagenome assembly OAUW01 (sample SAMEA2580063, study PRJEB22360) | human gut metagenome | biome: human gut; feature: human-associated habitat; material: faeces | place: Denmark | collected 2008/2010
GACTATCTGAAGGGTGCCAACGGCCACTTCGACGGACTTGACGCGGTCGGCCAGCCGAGCGCGCTTGGTGACGTGCAGGCTGGTACTGGCCAGTACACCACCTTCTCGGTCGGCAACGGCAGTAAGGACAGCGCTGTCGGCAAGGATGGCGACGGCAAGCTGGTCGCCAACCCCAATCCGGGCAAGCTTACCCCCGTAACCGATTCCTCCGCCTCCGGTTCCTCCTGGGCCACCGGCACCAAGACCTACAACAACGCCGTTGACGTTGATATTTACGGCAATCCGCAGCTGAACCTCTTCGAGCTGGCCAAGGCGGCCGGCAAAGCCACCGGCAATGTGACCACCGCCGAAATCCAGGATGCTACCCCGGCCGTGCTGGAATCGCATTCGTCCGAACGTGCCTGCTACGGCCCACAGGGCAAGACCGACGGCACGTCCAACAATGCCTCCAAGCAGTGCCTCATCAACCAGCTTAAGGAAAACGGCGGCATCGGCTCCATCTCCGAGCAGCTGCTCGACACCCGCGCCGACGTAACCATCGGCGGTGGTTCCAAGTACTTCCGTCAGACCGTGCAGGGTGGTGAATACAAGGGCAAGACCGTGTGGGAACAGGCCAAGGAAATGGGCTTCCAGACCGTCGAGAACGATCCGGCCGCGATGAACGCCCTGCAGTACAAGGACGGCCAGCCAGTGCTCGCCCTGATGAGCGACGGTAACATGCCGACCAAGTTCAACCCGTCCAAGGCCACCGCCAAGGATCCAGCTAAGGACGCCAACCCGACCGTGTGCACCCCGAACGCCGACTGGCTCGGCAACCAGGGCTCCTCGCTCAAGGACATGACCAAGAAGGCTCTCGACCTGCTCGACGCCAACCCGAACGGCCAGAAGAACGGCTTCTTCCTGCAGGTCGAGGGCGCCTCGATCGATAAGCAGGACCACGCAGGCAACGCCTGCGGCCAGATCGGCGAGACCGACGACTTCGACCAGGCCATCGCCTACGCCATGCAGAACGTGGACCTCACGAACACGCTGGTGATCGTCACCGCCGACCACGCGCACACCTCCCAGATCCTCAATGCCCAGCCGGCCTACGCGCTGTCCACCGTGCTGAAGACCGCTGATGGCAACAACATGGTCGTCTCCTACGGCACCGCGCAGGAAGATTCCCGTGACACCGACGGCGGCTACAACGGCGGCGACATGGAGCACACCGGCACCCAGCTGCGTATCGCGGCTTCCGGCCCTGGCGCACAGCGCGTCATCGGCCTGACCGACCAGACCGACAACTTCTACACGATCGCCGGCGCCTTGGGCCTGGCCACTTCCACCGAATCGCAGAAGGCACTGTCTGACAACGGCACTGTGAAGGTCTCTGCTGCCGACGGCAAGTTCACCGCGGACGTCGACGGCTTCAACGGCGACGCTGTGCTCAGCTACGAGCTGAAGGACAAGAACGACAAGACCGTGGCCGCGTCCGATTCCTCCACTCCGCTCTCCGGCGTGCGCGTCAAGACCGCACAGACCACTCCGATCGCGCTGGACGGCGTGACCGAAGGCTCTGAATACACGCTCACCGTCACCGGCCGCCAGTCCGGCAAGGCCGTGACCGTCGACTTCCAGGCTCCGGCCGCCAACTCCGCTGACAAGAACAACGGCAAGCCGGGCGCTGGCAACGCTGACAAGAACGGCGTGATCGCTTCCGGCAAGGTCAACAACGATACGAAGGCCGGCCCGTTTGGCGCCGCACTGCTCGGCAAGACCGGCACCGCGGTGCTGGCTGCGGCTGTTGCGATCGCCATGCTGGTTGCCGTCGCGATGCTCATCAAGACCGTGAAGGCCGCCAAGAACGACCGCTGATTGGCTGAATAACCTCCGATGATCCCCAAAACCGCCGCCGCTGAGATACTCTCCAGCGCCGGCGGTTTTGGGTTTTGCGCAAAGTTGAGTGAGGTGTGCTCAAGAATTTTTGCGATTTTGGGAATAATAACTTGCGATTCAAAGTTGAGTGGTGTAGGCTCAAGTTTTGGAAAGCATGAGAGACGGCAATCCGGAAACGGCGATCCGAAACTCGAGCGAAGAACGAAAAGAACGTATAGCGAACCTATTGCAAAGGAGACCAAATATGGGACGCGCAGTTGGCATCGATCTGGGTACTACCAATTCCTGCATCGCAACTCTTGAAGGTGGCCAGCCCACCGTTATCGTGAACGCCGAAGGCGCTCGCACCACACCGTCGGTCGTGGCTTTCAGCAAGTCCGGCGAGATCCTGGTCGGCGAAGTCGCCAAGCGCCAGGCCGTCACCAACGTCGACCGCACCATCAGCTCCGTCAAGCGCCACATGGGCACCGACTGGACCGTTGAGATCGACGGCAAGAAGTGGACCCCGCAGGAGATTTCCGCCCAGGTCCTGATGAAGCTTAAGCGCGATGCCGAAGCCTACCTCGGCGAACCGGTCACCGACGCCGTGATCACCTGCCCGGCATACTTCAACGACGCCCAGCGTCAGGCCACCAAGGACGCCGGCACCATCGCGGGCCTGAACGTCCTGCGTATCATCAACGAGCCGACCGCAGCCGCACTGGCTTACGGCCTTGAAAAGGGCAAGGAAGACGAAACCATCCTGGTCTTCGACCTCGGTGGCGGCACCTTCGATGTGTCCCTGCTGGAGATCGGCAAGGACGACGACGGCTTCTCCACCATCCAGGTGCAGGCCACCAACGGCGACAACCACCTGGGCGGCGACGATTGGGACCAGAAGATCATCGACTGGCTCGTCGGCGAAGTCAAGAACAAGTACGGCGTTGACCTGAGCAAGGACAAGATCGCCCTGCAGCGTCTGAAGGAAGCTGCTGAGCAGGCCAAGAAGGAACTGTCCAGCTCCACCAGCACCTCCATCTCCATGCAGTACCTGGCCATGACCCCTGACGGCACTCCGGTGCATCTGGACGAGACCCTGACCCGTGCCCACTTCGAGGAAATGACCTCCGACCTGCTGGGCCGCTGCCGCACCCCGTTCAACAACGTGCTGCGCGACGCTGGCATCGGCGTCTCCGACATCGACCACGTGGTCCTCGTCGGTGGCTCCACCCGTATGCCGGCCGTCAAGGAGCTCGTCAAGGAGCTCACCGGCGGTAAGGAAGCCAACCAGTCCGTGAACCCGGATGAAGTCGTGGCCGTCGGCGCAGCCGTGCAGTCCGGCGTCATCAAGGGCGACCGTAAGGATGTCCTGCTTATCGACGTGACCCCGCTGTCCCTCGGCATCGAAACCAAGGGTGGCATCATGACCAAGCTGATCGAGCGCAACACCGCCATCCCGACGAAGCGTTCCGAAGTCTTCTCCACCGCTGAAGACAACCAGCCGTCCGTGCTCATCCAGGTCTACCAGGGCGAGCGTGAGTTCGCTCGCGACAACAAGCCGCTGGGCACCTTCGAGCTGACCGGCATCGCTCCGGCTCCGCGTGGCGTCCCGCAGATCGAGGTCACCTTCGACATCGACGCCAACGGCATCGTGCACGTGTCCGCTAAGGACAAGGGCACCGGCAAGGAGCAGTCCATGACCATCACCGGTGGTTCCGGCCTGCCGAAGGACGAGATCGACCGCATGGTCAAGGAAGCCGAAGCCCACGAGGCCGAGGACAAGAAGCGTAAGGAAGACGCCGAGACCCGCAACCAGGCCGAGTCCTTCGCCTATCAGACCGAGAAGCTCGTCAATGACAACAAGGACAAGCTCTCCGACGATGTGGCCAAGGAAGTCACCGACAAGGTCAACGAGCTCAAGGAAGCCCTGAAGGGTGAGGACATTGAGAAGATCAAGTCCGCCCAGAGCGAGCTGATGACCTCCGCCCAGAAGATCGGCCAGGCCCTCTACGCACAGCAGGGTGCCGCCGACGCCGCCGGTGCGGCCGGCGCTGCTGGCGCTGCTGGCGCAGGCGCTGCTGGCTCCGCTTCCAACGGCTCCGACGACGACGTGGTTGACGCCGAAGTCGTGGACGATGACGACAAGGACAACAAGTAATCATGTCCGATTTCAACAAGGACGAGTACCTGAACGACCTGCCCGACATGGATGACCTGTCCGGGCAGGCCGCCCCGGCCGCCGCTTCCGCTGCTGACGGCGCTTCCGCCGATTCCGCCGCTGCCGCCGCTGGCGCAACGCAGGAAGGTGCAGCTCAGCCGGCTGCCGCGCAATCGCAAGAAAATGGCGATTCCGCTGCCGCTGACGGTGCTGACAAGGCAGACGCTGCCGACGGCAAGGCCGACGATACGCTAACCCCCCTTGGCCAGGCCAAGAAGGAAGCCGCCGAATATCTGGAGGCGCTGCAGCGCGAACGCGCGGAGTTCATCAACTTCCGCAACCGCGCGCAGAAGGAGCAGGAACGCTTCCGTCAGCACGGCATCATCGACGTGCTGACCGCCCTGCTGCCGGCCCTCGACGACATCGACTGCATTCGCGAACACAGCGAAATGGACGATTCGTTCAAGGCCGTCGCCAACAAGATCGACAAGGCGTTTGAGAAGTTCGGCGTTGAGAAGTTCGGCGAAAAGGGCGAGGATTTCGACCCGACGAAGCATGACGCGATCCTGCATAAGCCGGATCCGAATGCCGAGAAGGAAACCGTCGACACCGTGGTGGAAGCCGGCTACCGCATCGGCGACCGCGTGATCCGCGCGGCCCGTGTGGTCGTGGCTTCTCCGCAGAACTGATCGCGCATTCGCACAATCCGCGTATCCGCGCGAAACGCATGTGACGAGTAATCGGGCCCCTCTGAAAAACGAGGGGCCTTCGATTACCTGAAACAACGGTTCAACGACAACTGTTTGAAAGTTTGAAAAACTGTACTTTTTACTGCATGAAAACCTCACGAAAGGAGGCACATCATGGCTGAGAATGAATGGCTGAGCAAGGATTTCTATAAGGTCCTCGGTGTCTCCAAAGACGCCACCGACGCCGAAATCACCAAAGCGTACCGCAAGCTGGCGCGCAAATACCATCCCGACCTGAACAAGACCAAGGAAGCGGAGGAGAAGTTCAAGGACATCTCCGAAGCGTACGACGTGCTGAGCAACAAGGAGAATCGTCAGAAATACGATGCGATCCGCCAGTTCGGCATGGGCGGCGCGCGTTTCGCCGGCGGTTCCGGCCAGGGCGGCTTCGACGCGGGCGCGTTCTCCGACATCTTCGGCTCGATGTTCGGCGGCGGCGCAGGCATGGGCGGCAATGGCTCGCGTATCCGCTTCCAGACCAATGGCGGCGGCAATCCGAACCTCAACGACATCTTCTCGATGTTCGGCGGCGGTGCGGGCGGCCCGGGCGCAGGCTCCGCCTACGAACGCTACGGCGCTGACGATTACGAGCAGCCGCAGCCGGAAAACGGCGAGGGTCCGCGGACGGCAAGAAGTTCAAGACGCACATCCCCGCCGGCGTGCGCGACGGGCAGAAGATCCGTCTCACCGGTAAGGGCAAGCCGGGCCGCAATGGCGGCAAAAACGGCGATCTGTACCTGCATATCACCGTCGCCGAAGACCCGAAATTCACCCTGCGCGGACGTGACATCATCATGCCGCTGCCCATCACCGTCAGCCAAGCCGTGAACGGCGCGAAAGTGACGGCGAAGGACATCGACGGCAACGAAATCACCTTCAAAGTGCCCGCCGGCTCGTCCAGCGGCGCGGAAGTGCGCATTTCGGGCAAGGGCGTGGTGAATCCGCACGAGAACGGCGATTTGGTCGGTCGTGTGGAAATCCGCGTTCCGGAGCATCCGAACCTCGTTGCCAAGCATGCGGCGAAGGAATTCGACAAGGCATGCGGTGACTTCGCCGACGAGCTCGCTCGGGAGCGCTGACCGCCATGGCACGCTCATCGCGGACTTCCCAAGCCTCCCAAGCGCGCGCCGCACGGCAGATCAAGCGGCTGTATGAAATGTGCGCCATGGCGATCGTGGCCGGCCGGGCCGACCTGGACGGTGCCGCCGAAGTCGGTTTCGACATCGAGCTGCCCGTCTTCTCGGTCGGTGCGGCCGGCGAGCTCGCCAACGTGCATCCGCAAACGTGCATCCGCAGACGCTGCGCCAGTACGATCGCCTTGGCTTGGTCGTACCGCAACGTACGGAAGGTGGCGCGCGACGCTATTCGCTGCGCGACATCTCCCGCCTCGCGCAAGCGCAGCAACTCAGCCAGGAGGAAGGCATCAACCTGGCTGGAATCACGCGCATCCTCGAACTTGAGGAAGAGAACCGCGAGCTGCGCCGCCAAGTGGAGCGGCTGCGCAAGCGAGCGGTCCCAGCGCGCGCGCATGTGGCGCAGGCAGCTGCGAGCCGATGCACGGCAGCTTCCGTCGCGCGAATCCGTACGGGCGGAACGTGCGGAAGAGGGGGACGATATGGGCTCCAGGTCAGTGGTAGTTTGGGGAATTCGCTGACAGCCCATTCGCTGACTTTCCTGAAAAGCGCTGGAAAACCCTAAAAAAATCTAAAAAAACAGTAAAATCGGGCATATATCGCGGGGGTATGCCCGATTTTGGTATGCAACTACTCATAACGCCGCATCTGTCTCGCAATGATGTCTCTATTGTGAGGAATAATATTACGTATCCGCGTTGAAGTTCGTATTTCTTCCGGCTGGCCTACAGCTTCGATGAAATATGACTGCTTATTTCCGCGAAGAATCGGGGGAGGGCATGCGGTGGATACAGAAAGGTTAGGAGCGTACAGTGCCAAGAGTTGCGTTCACCGCAAAGACCCGCAAATACCTGGGGTCTCTCGATGCTGTGGAATCAGTCACTCAGTATCGAATTTGCTATTCCAAGGAATTCCGTGACGACTGCATGCGCAGGTATGCCGAGGGTGGCTCGCCTGCCGCGATTTTCCGCGAGGCCGGCTTGGATCCGAAGATCATCGGTTACAAGCGCGTCGAGCGTTGCATCGCCCGCTGGAAGGCGGAGGATGCCGAGAAGGCCGCTCAGGAGCAGGAGGCTCAGGAGTAGTCGCACGCAAGTCTTGCGATTCGTCTAAAAGGGGTCTATGATGGATTGCTGCGATTGCGACCGACCGATTTCGTCGGATGTGTTTTTCGTTGCGGAGGCACTTGGGGGATTCCCAAGTGCCTCCGTTGCTATGGGTTGGTTGCTGCGTTGGCTTGCGCGAATTGGCTTGTGCATGAGTCGGTTTGCGTGAACCGATTGGTGCGAGCCGATTGGTATGAACCGATTGGCGGACCGGCTTGATGGAACCGTCCTGTTTTTTCTGCGCGCTGAAGCGCTTCCGTCGTGCCGCTCTGCTGAAATGGTCGTAGCTGACGAAGAATGTAGCTATCGGAGAACGAAGCGTAACGATTGCGAGGAAACGTAATGACCGAGCTGAACAACGGTATCCAGAACGGCGCCCAGGAAGTTTCGAAGCTGATGCTCAAAGCCGTGTTCTGGGACATGGACGGCACGCTGATCGATTCCGAACCGTATTGGCACGAAGGCGAGCTGAAAATCGCAGCCGACCACGGCGGATACTGGGATGAGGACCTCGCTTGGCAGGGTTCCGGAACGCCGGTTCCGGACGTGGCCCGCCGCATGGTGGAGCACGGCTGCAAGCTGTCGATCGAAGAAATCGGCAAGGGCATGATCGATTATGTGGCGCAGAAGGAATTCGAACGCATTCCGTGGATCGATGGCGTCGAGGACGTGCTGCTGTCGCTGAAGGAGGCGGGCGTGCCGTCGATGCTTGTCACCACATCGCCGCGTCATCTGGCGGAAAACCTGATCGCGCAGGCGCCGGACGGCACGTTCGCCGGTTACGTGTGCGGTGATGACGATGTCGAGAAGAAGCCGTCGCCCGCACCGTATCTTGCGGCTGGCCGCAAGCTTGGCATCGCGCCCGAAGACATGAAATATTGCATCGCGGTGGAGGATTCCATGTCCGGCCTGCGCTCCGCGGCCGCATCCGGTGCCACCACGCTCGGCCAGACCGGCTTCATGCGCATCGACAATTCCAACGGCCCGCAATTCGCCTCAATCAACGGCTACGACGGCATCACCGCCGCCACGCTCGACGCCTACGTACGTAGCCGCAACGCCTGACGCCTCCGCAATGCGTGTGGTGCGTCTGCACAACCGGCGCGCCACACGACATAATCGCCATTATTAATGTTTAATCGAAGTCGATATCGCCGTCGTTTTGCAGAAATTCCATGAGATTGAGGTGACGTACGCCGTCGCGCTGCAATGGTAGCGGATCCAATGTGAACAGGTATTTCGGATACCCGTCCGCCAATTTGCTGAACGGGCGATATTCGCGTTCCTCGACCTGCGGATCCTGAACGCTCATAGACACTTGGATATAGGCGTACTGGTTGCGCTTTCGGACAATGAAGTCACATTCAAGTTTGCCGATGGTGCCGACGCTGACGTCATAGCCTTTCGACCGCAGATGCGTATATAGCGCGTTCTCCAATGACGGACCGTAGCTGACTCGCGTATCGGTATTACGGGCGAACCGGATACCGGGATCGGCAAGATAGTATTTTTCCCCGCCCCTGAGCGACTTGCGGGATTTCAGATCGAAGCGAGGACACTTGTAGAGGATTTTGGCGCTTTCCAGCAGACGGACGTAGCTGGAAAGCGTTTCGCGTTTGATGCTGATGCCTTCGCTGTGTTTCAGATACGCGATAATGCCGGAAAGATTTGTGGGCGCTGCGAAATTATTGATGAGATAGTCCTGCACACGGGTGAAAGTATCGCGATTGCGTACTTTTTTGTGGGCGGTGATGTCCTTGTTGAAGATCTGCCCGATGACGTCTTGAATATATGCGGCTTTTTCGTCGGGATCGTCATATTCCAGCGATTTCGGGAACCCGCCGTATGTGAGATAGTCGCGGAAGGCTTGCGATACCGGAATTTCCGGTTTGTTTAGGAAATTCCGCATGCCGAGGTATTCCTGAAAGGAAAGGGTGAACATTTCCAGCTTGATATAGCGGCCGGTAAGTTTCGTGGCAAGCTCTCCGGACAGCAGATAGGAATTTGAGCCAGTGATGAAAATGGAGCAATTGCCTTCCTCCCGCCAGCCGTTGATGACGGTTTCGAAGCCTTTCACGTTCTGTACTTCATCGATGAACAGATAACGCAGTCCTGCACCGTAGGCATTCGACATGGCTTGTTCGATGAGTTGATCGAGTTGGTCCGGAGTGGTTACGTTGCGGTATTCGCGGCGATCGAGGTTGAGGTAGATGAGATTGGTTTCAGGGATTCCCTGCTCAAAGAGCTCGTTGAGAACTGTGATGAGCAGGCTGGATTTGCCGCATCTGCGGATGCCGGTGATTACTTTGATGAGACCGGAATCGTTGTAGAAAGGACGGAGCTTGGCCAAATAGTGCTCTCTGCGATAGGTGCTCATGTGGTGCTCCTTGTGACTTTTTAGATACCGATAATCCCTGAGATGTGGTTTAACGGGGTCAAAATTGCGAAAATTGCAAAAATGACCCCGTTAAAACGCTAGTTTAACGTATTTTTGGGTTTGTGTGGACTGTTTGACGTGGACTATCGTACGGGTTTTGCGAAAAATGCGATTTTAACGGGGTTAAAATCGTAAAAATCGCGAAAATGACCCCGTTAAATGGCTTTTTAGAAGTCGGCATGTATGGCGATTCGGCTGGGTTGCGTTTGCGTGGCCGGTGCGGACGGCGCGGTGCGTGCGTGCGGACGGGCGTATGCACGGTGCGAAGAGCGCTGGAAAGTGCGTATGGGAATCGCAAGAAATACCGGAAACGGCGGAAAACAAAAGAAAAAGCCCGCTGCGGTGGAATGAATGCAGCGGGCTTCGTGGAGCTGACGGTAGTCGAAACCGCGACCTCTTCGATGCGAACGAAGCGCTCTACCAACTGAGCTACAGCCCCATGTGCGTCACCTTGTTTAGCAAGACAACTCTTGAAATATTAGTACGGAGTGTGGAAAAATGCAATTCCACACTCCGCGTGTTGTGCTTGCGTTGTATTCGCCGATATTTTTACGACGATTGAACGCTGCTTATTCGGCGTCGGCGGTTTCCGCAGTGTCCTCGGCAGCCGGCTTCTTCTTGCCGAACTTGGCCTTGAGCAGGCCGACGATCGTTGGAATCAGCGACAGCACAAGAATCGCAATAATCACTAATTCAAAATGCTTCTGCACGGCCGGAATGCCACCGAAGAAATAGCCGAGCAGCGTGAACAGCGTCGACCAGCACAGGCCGCCGAGCACCGAGAACGGCGTGAAACGGCTCCAACGCATGCCGGAAATACCGGAAATGAACGGCATGAACGTGCGGATGAACGGGAAGAAACGGCCAAGGAACACGGCCAGCGGGCCCCACTTCTCAATCATCTTCTCGGTTTTCTCGATGCGCTCCGGAGTCATGGCCTTGACCTTGCCGGATTCGAGGATGCGACGGCCGAAGAAGTGGCCGATCCAGTAATTGCACTGGTCGCCGATGATCGGCGCGCACCAGACCACCGGCAGTAGCGCGAACAGCGGCAGCGCGGACACGCCGGTCTTCGCGTCGGGCGCGGCGAAGAAGCCGGCCGCGAACAGCAGGGAATCGCCCGGCAGGAACGGGAAGAAGACCACACCGGTCTCGATGAAGACGATGAGGAAGATGAAGCCGAGGGTCGGGGCGACGCCCATCGCGATCCAGCTGGCGATCGCGGTACGGGGGTCCTTGATGAGGTTGACGAAGAAATTGATGATATTCATGGGTCTCTCTGTGTGTTTTTGCGCGGTTGCGCGGGGTCGGTTCGTGTGGCTTGCTTTTCCATCGTGCGCAACGAATGTGCCGTTGCGAACCAATCACAGACTACCAACGGGTCTATGCAGTGTGCGCCGCAGTGCGACGACGGGTGGCAAATCTGCACAAATCGTCAATATGTGCCTATGGGCGCGTGCTTGTTGGTGGTGTTCGGCCGGTGGTGCCCGGTGGTTGTTCAATGGTTGTCCGGCAGCTGTCCAGCGTGCTCAGCGGCTGTCCGGTGCGTCCGGCGCGTCCGGCGTCCGCGTGGGGCACGCCGGCGAATCCTGGCCTGAACTCGTTGTATTACGGCGATCGTCAGATGGTGCACGAGTCGCGTCCCATCTGATTTTGGCGATTAGGTGGCGCGAAACGTCGCACGACTTTGATTTTTGGCGGTTATTTTCAAGTCGTGCGACGCCAAATACCCCCTAAGTGCCGTTTTCGCCCGGAAAATGCCGGTTAGGGGGTATTTTACTCGATTAAATGTCGCACGACTTGTTTTTTGGTCCGAAAAGCGAAGTCGTGCGACAAAAAGACGTGAAAAGACGCAGAAAAAACGCAGGAATAGCGATTATTCGGCAATCGCGTCGGCTGTGGCAGAGCCGGTCGTGGCAGCGTCGGTATCCGCAAATGTACGACGCATCCACGTGATCGCAAGTTCCGGCCAGACCTGCACGCACGGTTCGATGCCGTTGACCCCCTGCCATGCGGTTTCGGCGGTGCCGAGCGACAGGCCGTGGCCGCCGCTGGGGAACAGGTGCGCCTCGACGCTCACGCCCGCCTTCTTGCAAGCGTCGACGAGCATCAGCGTGTTCTCGTACGGCACGCAATCGTCAGGAACGGTATGCCAGACGAACACCGGCGGCGTCTTCGCATCGATATGCTTTTCGATCGAAACGGCGTCGAGCGCTTCCGGATCGGCCTTGCGGTCGCCGAGCAGCGCATCGAAACTGCCACGGTGGGCGAGCGGGCCGGACGTGACCACCGGGTAGGCGAGCATCAGGCCGTTCGGGCGCACCGCATCCGCATCGTAACCATGTGCCGCAAGCACGTCGTCGCTGGCGGAAGTCGCAAGATTGGCGGCAAGGTGACCGCCGGCGGAGAAGCCGATCATCGCGATCGCGTCGGCATCGCAATGCCATTCGTCGGCATGCGTACGAATCCGCCGCATCGCTTCAGCCGCTTCCAGCAACGCGACCGGGAAGATGGACGGTTTCACGGAATAGCGCAGCACGAACGCGTTGAAGCCGGCTGCAAGGAATTGCATGGCGATTGGTTCGGCTTCGCGGTCGGACGTCATTTCGTAGCCGCCGCCGGGAATCACCAGCACGGACGGGCGCTTGCGATTCGGGTCGATTTCGCTGCTGTTGTCAAGGCAGTAGCCGACGAACGTGGCCGTGCTGCCGTCGATTCCGGAAATTTCATCTTCAAAATAACGCATGATTCCATGCTATCGATGGCATGTCCAAAGTCGTGTTGAATCGCCGTCTCACCC
>OAUW01000895.1_pt1 | contig 12239 bp, 8 predicted proteins | sample 1495241 | NCBI WGS metagenome assembly OAUW01 (sample SAMEA2580063, study PRJEB22360) | human gut metagenome | biome: human gut; feature: human-associated habitat; material: faeces | place: Denmark | collected 2008/2010
TTATCATTCTGCTCCACCAAATCGCCTGTACAAAGGACAGCTTTAATTTTAAGCCACTCTATATTGTCCGCAATCCATGCGGTACAAAGATCAAAAAGCGGCTGGTTAATATCATACTTGGTATATCCCTGTGGATCACCGAGCAAAATCATAGAAAAGGATTCCGGATTGACCAATTTCTGGGGATCAGCCCGATGCTGCGCCGGGAGACAAGTGACAGAAGCACACAATATCCCGGCCAATAAATAGTTGAATAGTTTCATAGATTACTCTTTTTCTTCTTCGTTTTTAAATACAGGTGCACGAGATACGGATGCCGGTGTGCCATTAGTAATATAAGGCCAGCCATCACTGCTCCATTGTATGCGGTCACACATCAATTGACGACCATTATCTATTTTCGCTTTCTGCCAGGCATGATAGAAGAACCAGTCATTACCCTCATCATCCGTGATAATTTCGGAATTGTGTCCGGTTCCGGCAAACAGGTTATTACCCTGTAGAATTACTTCATTATAACTACTATTTTCTTTCATCACAGTACCGTTTTTACCCACATAAGGACCTTCGATATTTTTAGAACGCCCCACCACTACACGATACGTACTTCTTTCCTCTTCACAACAACTACCCGTAGAGCCAAATAGATAATAATAATTCCCGCGTTTATGAACCATGATGCCTTCTATTGAAGGACCCGCTATCTTTTCGGAAACAGCCCCTTTAATGGATAGACCGTCAGCACTTAACTCTACATAACGGATACCTCCTTCATAGCCTTTAGAAGTACTATTATAACTTCCCCAGAAAAGATACTTCTTACCATTATCTTCAAAATAACAAGGGTCGATGCACTGCATAGTACCAGAATTGTAGTCAAGAAGTTTTCCGTGATCCGTAAAAGGCCCTACAGGAGAGTCGCTGACCGCCACCCCGATACAACTATTCTTAGGCAAGTCCCAGTGCCCGAGAGTATAATAGAGCACATATTTGCCATTGATATAGTTAATGTCCGGAGCCCATAAGCGAGTGTCCGGCTGCCAGTTCGGTTTTTGCAGAAAGGCTGCCCCAGCATAAGTCCACTGTGTCATATTAGTAGATTTGTAAATCGGAATATAGATATTATCCTGTTGGGTAACATACAAATAAAAGTTTCCGTCTGCCGCATGAATTATTGTCGGATCAGGCAACTGTTTGCCGACTATAGGATTGGAGAATGAAACAGGGTTAGGTGTACTCCCCCCACCCCCATTTCCATTACCGTTACCCGGCCCATCCGGTTGTTCGTCAGAGCCACCGGAACATGCCATGATACACAATGCTGTTGCAATTAAAAAAGATAATTTTTTCATATATACTTTATTAGTTAAAACTAAGATTAATTTATCCAACCTTCATTCTGTTCCAAATTCGAGTTCATTTCCATTTCTTTAGCAGGAATAGGCCAGCTCCAGCACTGATCCCCCAACCAGTACCAGGTATAAGTCGTTTCACCCCACATCTGCATCAGACCGTTACGATTATTATCAAACTTCTTATCTTTCCACGTTCCCCAACGCAATTCATGGAAATACATGGAATCTTCGCCACCGATTTCCCAGTAATACTCATTCCGGATACGTTCACGCAAATCACTCTGCCCGTTAACTTTCGTAGCAGGATAAGTTGCATTATTCAATTCGACATGCCCTGCACGACGTCTTACTTCATTAACACATCTGATTGCTTCGCTTTCATGGGTACTTCCCCATTCATTTAGCGCTTCTGCTTTCAGGAGCAATACTTCCGCATAGCGTATTAATGGAATATCCAATCCATAAGTATCACGTTCTGTCTGTTCCAGACCTTCAGGTACAAACTTTCTCCATAGATAGTAAAACTTATCGTTTGTATCAGTACGGATATCAAAAGGCTCTGCACTGTCGGAGCCACGATAAGGCCAACGCAATGTATAAGTATGAGCTATTCCAGAAGAAGCGCCATTGTATTGTGCGTAAGGGGTAATGACAGCCATTTGCAGACGTGGATCACGGCTCTCGTAAGCTTTTTTGATACGTGCTTCATTGCCACTATCCAGATATTTGTTCATATCTGCCCCATAGGCAGCCATACGTTCCTTTTCTGCCGCGGACAGTCCGTCACGTAGAAAAAATACCACACGTTCTTTTTCTTTCATCGTACTATAGCCCGGCAAGTAGTTATCCCAATTAAATTTTTCTCCGGTCGCCGTCTCAAAAGATTCTACAAAATGCGGATTAGGCAAATAGTTATTCCACATAGAACCTGCTGTACAACGGTTGCCGTAAGTGATGTTCCTTGTATTGGAGTAGCCGTATTGCTTGATGCATTGCACAGAGAATATCATTTCTTCACATTGTTCATTTGCTATTTTCAACAACTGCTTATAACTGGTAGCACCGGCCTTAGTATATAACCCGAAGCCACAGTCAGCCACAGAATTAAAATCATCAACCGCCGCCTCCCAATTCTTCTGCCACATATATACTTGTCCGCGTAATGCATAAGCAGCTCCTTTGGTTACCCGTCCATAGTTAGAGTCACCCGAATTATATTTACCCGGTAGATTGGGTTCATTCACACAATCTGTCAGATCCTGGAGTATAGCCGCCCAAACATCCGCTTCTGAAGAACGGGCTTTGTTACCGTTTTCAGGACTCGTGATTGCATTCATATATAACGGCACTCCTTTATACAAGATATTCAAGCGCATATAAGCAAATGCACGCAAGAATTTACATTCGGCGATAGCCCGTTGCTTCTCTCCGGTCGACATATCAGGAACCTGACCAATATTATCTATCACATCATTAGCACGATAGATAAAAGTATAAAAACGTTTATAAATATCACTGAACAGGCCACTTGAGGGAGTAGCTGCTCCTGTACAATTAGGCATTCGCTTAATCCAGTTCTTGTCTGTATCCATCACAGAAGAATAAGCATCCCATGGAATCCGGTGCGAATCCAAAATGCCGGAGTTAGGACAATATTGATCCAGAAAGACATTATATACGCCGATAACAGCCTGTTCGGCCAAAGTTGCTTTCGTCCAGATACTACTACCGCTTATGTTATTGGTAGGAGTAGTATCTAAAAAGTCCGCACCGCATCCAGCCATAGAGAAAGACAGCAAGGCAATAGATGCACATCTTACTAATTTCCGAAATATTTTTATTTTGTTTTTCATCATAAAATCGTTTTAGAGTAAGTTTAGAAAGTGATATTTACACCGAATGCATATTGTCTCATAGTAGAATATCCCACTGCGGTACGCATTTCCGGATCCATTCCTTCATACCCGGTAATGGTAAATAAATTTTCACCGGAAGCAAAGAAACGGATATTCTGTGCATATACTTTTTTCGACAGGACAGCAGGCAATGTATATCCGATAGTCAGGTTCTTCAGTTTAATATAATCCCCTTTTTGCAAATGTACTGATGACTGTGTCATACCACTTTGGTCGTTACCGGAGTTATTTGTCAAACGAGGATTCTTTGAACTCAAGTTCGTGCGCGGATCATTGGGATTTTTGGGATCAAAGAAATAGTGATCGTTTGCTATTGCTTCCCCAATAGCATATCCTTTGATGGTAGCACTGCTGTTCAATGCCAAACGATAGTAGTAAATCTTGAAACCTGCCGCACCGGACCAGTTCATGGAGAAATCGAAGCCTTTCCAATTAGCGCTTGCCTGCAGACCGAAGTTATACTTGGGCACATTGGAGCATCCCTGAAACTCATTATCAGCGTCATTACCATATACACCGTCGCCATTTAAGTCAGCATAGATGTAATCACCATACCAAATGCCACTCTTACTGACGTTCTGACGCGGATAGAACTTATACCCTGCCCCTACCATAGCATTCAGCCATTTCATGTCGTCTACTGTACGGATCATTCCGTCTCTCGGACCACCGTTGATATTGACTGTTCCATCTGCGTTAAAACCGTTTCCACTGCCTTTATATGGTTGCAACATATAGTATTCATTAATCATTTTACCCTCTATTACACGGGTAGATCCTCCGGTAGAGACATCGCCGATATTGGTTTGATAAACACGGTTCCCGTTTTCATCTGTCACCCAGCCACGCTGCAACTCTCCTTTGTATTTACTGACCTTGTTCTGGTTATAGGCAAAGTTACCGGATACACGATATTCTACTTTACCGATACGGTCTTGCCAATTCAGGGTCATTTCAATACCGCGGTTAGTCACTTCCGCAATGTTCTGACGAGGGCCACTGGCTGTCCCGAGAGACATATACATATCAGGGCGATATAAGATTCCATCCGTTACTTTATTATAAAATTCAGCCTCAAACGTCAGACGGTTTCTTAAAGTTGCAAAGTCGATACCAATATTCGTAATGGCAGTACTTTCCCACTCCAACAGGTTGTTGGAAATAGAAGTAATTGCCAAACCATTATTAAGGCTACCTCCAAACGCGTACTTTGCCGAGTTGTACACAGCCTGCCATTCGTAGTTACCAATCGCATTGTTCCCTAACTTACCCCACGAAGCACGTAATTTCAGATTGTCGATAGGAAGTCCTTTCATAAATCTCTCTTCACTGATTCTCCACCCGGCAGAGAAAGATGGAAAAAGCCCCCAGCGATTATCCGGAGCAAAACGGGAGGAACCGTCATAACGCATATTAACCTCGAATAAATAACGGCTGTCGAAAGCATAGTTAATACGACCGAAGTAAGAACGGGATGTAAATTCCTCACCTGTACCACCTATGGAAGAAGGAGTAGTAGCAGAACTTGAATCACCCACAGACGAATCTATTAATCCAAGTTTGGCAGTGTCGGTAGTCCGTTTGACAAAACGTTCTTCTTCAAAGCCCAATAACATACCAATATCATGCTTATAAAAAGTCTGGTTATAGTTGAGCAAGTGCGTTAATTTCCAATGGTTTTCACGGACATACGCCATACGGGTATACAAATCGGCAGGATCTTTGGGGGCAGCTATCCACTGATCTGTACTAAAACTATATTTCCCATAATCCGTATTTACGGACATCGATTCATAACGGTAATCTTTATAGTTCAGATTAACATCGTATGAAAAGTGTTTCAGAAACTTCACGTTGGCATAGAAAGTAGTAAAGAACTGCGTGTTTTTGATATGCCCTTCCGATTGTGCCATGTCCCACAGAGGATTGTGAGATTGCGGATCTTCCTCGTTCGCTTCCGGCGCACCATATTTTCCGTCATAATATGGATATACGCCCGGTATCATTTTTTGGGTATTGATATTGGTGAGTGAACCGGTATCGCTTTTCTTCTGGTCAGTGTGATACCCCCATACGCGAGTACCAATACGTAACCACTTAGTAATATCCGAATAAACATTGGCACGCAAAAAATAGCGTTGGTATCCGGTATCCTTGATTAATCCCGGATTGTCAGTATAAGATATAGAAAGATTATATCCGGTACGTCCCTCCTGTCCAGTGACGGAAAGCGAATGTTTCATCATCCAGTCGTTACTATATATCTCATCGTACCAATCTGTATTAGGATAAGCTACATAATTAGGATAGCCGGAAGCCGAAATGCCATTCGGATCTTTTTCCGCCTCACGCCATTGATTGATGGTAATGTCGCTGAAAGGAGCAGATTCTCCTATATTAGTAGCAGCTTCGTTCATCAATTCCATATACTTGGCGTAGTTAGATACCGTTTTTATCAGTTTGGTAGGTTGATTCAGTGAAAAAGTAGCATTGTAAGATACGCTGACCTTTCCTGTTTGTCCGGTTTTGGTAGTAACCAGAATAACCCCATTTGCCCCCCGGTTACCATAAATAGCACACGAGGCCGCATCTTTCAGGATGGAAATAGAAGCAATATCGTTGGGATCTACATTATTCAGACTTTGTTCCATCCCATCCACCAACACGAGTGGTGAAGAACTGTTCAGGGTACCTACTCCCCGAATATTGAAAGAAAAGCCTTCATTATATGGAGTCCCGGAGCTTTGCATCACCTGCAAACCGGCTGTCATACCGCTCAACGCCTGCGAAGCACTGACCAAAGGACGGGAAAGTGATTCCTTTTCCAAATTTACCGTAGCAACCGAACCGGTCAGGTTCACCTTCTTTTGCGTGCCATAACCAACCACTACTACTTCTGAAAGCATTTTCACATTCTCTCCCATTACAATGTTGAATGTCGTCTTGCCGGGCGACAATGAAATTTCCTGCGTGTCAAAACCGATATAAGACACTTGCAATTTCTTAGCGTCCTCCGGTATTTCCAATTCAAATTTCCCTTCCATATTACTCACCGTGCCAATATTAGTACCGGGAATTGATACCGATACTCCAATTAACAATTCATCATTGACATCGCTGATGACACCATTGATACGCCGTTTCTTATCCGATTTCTGAACGACAGGCCGGGTGATAATAATATGATTATCTTTTATTTTATAAATCAACTCCTGCCCTTTCAGAATCTGATCCAGTGCCTTGCTTATCGGTTGATTATCTACCTTTACAGTTACCTTACGGGTCAGGTCCACATCATTTTTCTCATATACTAAGGATACATTTCCTTTGACCTCCAACTCCCGGAACGCTTTGCGCACCGTTACGTCTTGCAAATGTAAGGTCACCTGTTGTGCATGAACCGACAGTGGAAGAACTGCAGCTAATAGCACGAAGAACATGCATTTGATGATTTTACTCATTGATTTAAGTTTTTATGTGTATATCTTTTGTTACTAACTCATTGTTTTACAATATTCTTATTTAAACATTATCCAGGATTGCGAACTAGCCTCATTATCCGCATTTTTAACATTGCCGTTCGTTTCCCAGTCGTATCTACCGGCTACCTTTCCTAAAGGCACCCCTCTACTATCATCCCGAATAACAACAGGACTATGATAGTTCTCACCAAACACAATGGCATCCGTACAACCCACTTCCTGCAATGCCACAGCAACTTCCCGTAAAGAAGAGCCATCACTAAAGACATTCCAAGCTGCTTTTACCGAGTTATAAGAATTCGTAAAACGATTACTTACAAAAATGACCAAGTCTCCTTCTTCCGTGATACCGACAGCCCGGCGTCCTACAGGCTTGCCATCAAAAGTCCAAATGCTTACCGGATTAGCAGCCCATGAATTACTTCCTGACAATGCTCCATCCATTCCTCTGTTACGGGTCGAAGTATTTCTTCCTTCATTAGTAGCAAATGTCTTGTAAAGTTCTGCATTTTCTCCGGCAATCATGATCTGCCCTTTTTGCAACGGATAGGAATATCCACTGACAGCACTGGTTGGGGACCACTGTACTCCATTGGCAGCTTGTTTGCCGGCTCCGCCGCTGGTAAACTTATACAAGTTATTATCTATCACTTCTGCATACGAAATCTCCGCTTTTCCATCAGCTGTAATTCCCAGAGTTCCCGGACAATACTTCAAAGAAGTAGATAGGTTATATCCGAGACGCGGTGCGGATAGCAGCCCACTATCATTCCACCCGAGGCTATAAAATATCGGTACCCAGAATTGCCCGGACAATCCCGGAACAAACAATGAATAATCCATATTATCATTCATGATAGCTGTTGTACGATGTTGAGCAGTGGGTTCAGCCCATGTTACATTGTCTTTATTCATATCCCAGCTAACCTTCATATTTATTCTACCGGCAGGAATAGTTATCAACCATCCCGTATTACCGCTCCTTCCATGCAAGTTTTTATTTTCATAGACAATCATGAAATCAGGAATACTACTGTGTTGGCTTTTTAGATCAGCAGTAATATTTTTCCAGTTTACCCCTGCGTCAATAATTCCATTTACAGCACTCAACTGATATTTTTTAGTCATGTTGTTCGTATTGTCTTTTACAGTAATAGTAAGTGTGCTACTTAGGTCAACAATCAGGTTTCTGTTTTCATCCTTTTGACTGACGGGATCCGTAGAGATGATTTCTGCGTTATCTGCCAAAGTCGGCATCAACACAACGTTTGCAAATGCAGTGTTTTGTTTGAAACGTAACGAAGCGATGCCATTAATAAAGTTAGCACTAACCTGCTCTGTGTTACAAGTAGCCGTTACGCCTCGAAGTAGCTGAGTAGAAGTGCTGAAAATGGTATATTCGATATCATCTGCTCCATCATTCACTTTAATACGGGTGATACCGCTGCTCAAGTCCAGTACAGCATCAGTAGTAAGCGGATCAATGGGCTTTGCCCATTCATCCGCCAGTTTGAGTTTCACATTCACCGCACTTTGGTCGTCCAAAATGCGAAAATCTAAGGCTATGACCCTACTGTTCTGGTCAATAAGACCATTTATCCAGTTCCCTGTGCCATCTTCTGCCTGTATGGCTACCAATGGTTCTTTTACGTACCCCGGATCTTCGGATAAGACAACACCTTTCAGTTCATCTTCTCCGCATGACGTGAATATAAACACAAGGAATGTGCTTAATAGAAAATGTAGTTTCTTCATACAATATTATTTAAATAAGAAATAGCTTATTTTCTGTTATTCCTGAAAACAATCTTTATCCTGCATGACTAAACTAAAACAGCTGTTTGTATACCTTATAACTTAAAAAAGAGTGTCGCGCTATGCTCTTTTACAATCCTTCTTTTTACCATTCATAGAGATTCAGGTTAAAATATGCTTTATTGGCCTATTCATTAATATGACAGCCAGATTAATAAAAAGTATAGTGAGAAATGATTTTTTTATTCGTTCAGCCCTTCAACTCATCTTTTTATTAGTGAGTTTGGTCATCTTACATTTTTTCAATACCTTGCCCCCGAATTATCCATCGGAGAAACAGAACCTGTGAGTATTCACCTTAATATATTAACTAATAAATCAAATATACGATTTCTGAAAGACATAATGGAAAAAAACCTGGAAACAGAGATTATCGAGGCCCTGAAATCGGGTAAAGAGGAGGCATTCCGATACATCTATAAAACTTACTATACAGATCTTTGCCGGATAGCGAGAGGGTATTTGACAGACTCTTATCTATCAGAATCTATAGTAGAAGATTTGGTGTATAGTCTATGGGAAAACCGCTCTAAAATAACAATTAACACCTCATTGAAGAACTACCTTTTCAGAAGTGTAGCCAATAAGTGTATCAATTATCTTCAGCTTGAATATGTGAGAAGGGAAACGGCCTGCTCGTCAGAAGACCTGGTCATTTACAGCGATTTATGGTCCTTGGGCGAAAATCCGGTTGAGCATTTAGAGGGTAAAGAGCTACATTCTATTATCCAGAAGCTTATCTCCGGAAACCCGGAAGGTATTTTTATTGAGTCGTTTTGAGAACAAAAGACAAGAAGAAATTGCCGAAATCATGGGAATCACTATTCATACAGTGAAATATCACATGCGAAGTGCACTGGATAAACTGAAGGAAGCAGCAAGATCTTATCTTGCCCTGATTGTAATGTTTATTACGAATATATTTAATTAATATTAAAAAGCAAAGTAATTCACTATACTTCTTCTATTGACAAACTGTCCTGATGATAGCGCAGGTATATGATTTTCAATAGATATTAAGTTTAAGATGGTATGAAAGAAGAATTTGATAAACTGATATATGATTTCCTCTCGGGAAGTATCGCTAAAGAGGACTTGCATAAGTTGAACGAATGGATATACTCCGATCCGGAGAATCAGAAATATTTTGAACAGCAGAAACGAATCTGGCTTCTGTCTGCCGAGTATAAAAATGTATCTGTACACGAAGAACAAGCCTATAACAGATTTGCGAAACGAATCCGCAAACATAAGAGTGCTCCGGCAGGAAAGATGAGAAGAGCCTTATTTGTGAAGTATGCAGGTTACGCAGCGGCAATCATTATATTACTGTTTACCACTCCTTTTATAATTTATAATTTTACAACACCTGATGATTCTTTGATTTCCGAAGTATACGCTCCAAGAAAATCGAAATTAAAAATGAAGCTTCCTGACGGTTCTATAGTGTGGTTAAACGCAGATTCCAAGCTTTCTTACTCCGAGAGTTTTAGTCGAAAGAATCGCAATGTCCGGCTGGAAGGCGAAGGGTATTTTGAGGTAGAGCATGGAGAGCATCCATTTGTTATACAAACAGACTCCGCACAGATCAAGGTACTGGGTACTAAGTTTAACGTTAAAAATTATGGTGATGAGAATTATATAAAGGTATCACTCCTAGAAGGTTCCATTGTCTTATTGTGCATCAACCAAGAGTTTATAATGAAGCCTAATCAAACGATGACAGTTAATAAGCTTGACCAAACTTATAAGCTGACCGAGAGTGCTGACTATGCTGAACAGTGGATCAACTGCAAAGTATTCTGGGATGAAGTTCCTATGTCGATCATTTCTAAAGAGTTGGAGCGCCAGTTTGATGTGACATTCGCATTTGAGTCAGAGCAACTCAAGAATTTGATTTTCCATGGAAGTTTTATTATAGAAACAAATAATTTAGAGAAAATATTGGATATTATGTCTGAAACAAATAAATTTAGCTACTCAATTGAAAAAGATAAGGTATATATCCATTCATTGAAAAAATAAGAAACGATTAAAGAATCTTCAAAAATAATATCATGACCGCACAAGAGTTTTTTAAGAACGATCTGTTTGCCGAAAATGCAGGAGTAGTACTGCTGGAAGTACGCAAAGGTTACAGTAAAGCCAAATTAGAAATAAAACCCGAACATCTTAACGCAGGTGCCCGCACACAAGGAGGAGCGATCTTCACATTAGCAGATCTGGCGCTTGCCGCAGCTGCCAACTCGCACGGTACACTAGCTTTCTCTCTCTCGTCCACTATTACTTTCCTACGTGCCAGCGGCCCCGGAGATACTCTCTTTGCCGAAGCACGCGAACGCTATATCGGCCGAAGCACGGGTTGCTATCAGGTAGATGTAACGAATCAGAACGGAGATTTGATTGCCACTTTTGAATCCAGCGTATTCCGGAAAGATCAGAAAGTGCCTTTCGAAGTTCAGGAATAAAACAGGAAAGCGCATCAACACTTTTAAAAGTATACCTTTTAGAAACAGATAACGCGGATGATACGGATAAAAAGATAATAAATCCGTGTCATCCGCGTTATCCGCGTCTAAAAAATAACAGGTTGGCAGGGCCATTTACTTCTGATATGCCTTCGTTTTTTCTCTATATCTATTTAACGATAGAAGTCAGCGGATGCCGGTTACCCGTCACATTATTCAGGAATGCTTTTGCCGAACCGAAGTTCAGGAATAAATCCAGACGGACAGGAAGATGGTTCAAGTCGTCCGTCACGAAGAAAGTAATCACCTCCTTTTCTTTTCCTTTCTTATCATATTCTACCAATGAGAAGATCAGGCAACGGTAAGTAACTCCATTCTCCGCTTTCACATTTTCTTTTCCACGGTAGATAAGCGTTTGCTCTTCCACTTTACGGCCCGTAGCCATCGGGAACTTGATTTTGTCTCCCACCTTATAATCTGCAGGGTCGTAAGAACGTGCCTGCGCCAAGATGCTTAACATATCGTATATACAACGGCTATCGCTAGCTTCAGATTCATCAAACGCTCCATCCCGATAAGTACGTTTCTGGTTTACGAGGCAAAGACCGTCCTTATAAGAAAACCAAGCCTCATCAACCGTGTAACGTTTTCCCTCTTCAGCACCTTTGCGGAAATAGCGCGGTTCCAGTTTTTCACCGATCACACAAGTCAGCGTATCGCGCATCTTGAAAAAGAAGTCTGCCCGTTTACTGCCCAAAGCAAGCAGGTTAATCCGGTAGGCAGGTTGTGAATGATAAGTAGTAGCATTCGTCGTCAGACTGGCAAGTCCGGCTTTCACCCAGACAAACTTCCAGTTAAAATATAAATCATACATTACGTGTTCGCCGGATTGAAACGCATCATTCTTCGCTTCACATTGAGCACTGGCTGGGAGGGCGAAAGCTCCCATCAGTAAGGCCACTAATCCGATAATAAAATTGCGTCGAACGCTAACGACGGCGGTTCTGACTATTTCGTTCCCGATCCTTTTTCTTCTTGTCTTCATCTGGTTTTTGTTTTTTAAGTTCATCCAGCTTTTGCTTATCCAGCGGAACTGCATGAATATCCCAACTTTGTTCTAGATCCCAGTTGGCTTTCGGCTCTAAAATCTGATTATAATAATACACCTCTTCGGGCTGCACCCCTTTTTCAAAATTGCCGGTA
>OAUW01000898.1_pt1 | contig 12207 bp, 19 predicted proteins | sample 1495241 | NCBI WGS metagenome assembly OAUW01 (sample SAMEA2580063, study PRJEB22360) | human gut metagenome | biome: human gut; feature: human-associated habitat; material: faeces | place: Denmark | collected 2008/2010
TCGGAGGTAGTAGTTAAGATTTTCAATTAACTCATCTACCCGCGCTTTTAGCGCTTCTTCATCAGTCATTCAAAGAGCTCTTTTGTTTGACATCACAAAGATAAAGAAATTATTATCACAAACAAAATTTTCGATAACAATTTCTTTATCAGATTCATTATTTAACAGTTACATACCCAAAAGCTATTAAATCTTCAATAAAATTCTCCGGAGAATCAGCACGAATAACGTTTCCTGTTTGGTCGCGATATCGGTCGGCAAAGTTGAACATATATTCCTGATCGGTACATTCTGAATCAAAACGACTACCTTCTCGAAGTTTGGTTACAAAATCTGCAGCGCAGGTGGCGGTTATTGTGCCGCCATCCTGCAATAAGTAATTTCTATTATTCATTATCTACTAAGTTTTTTCGTTCTAAGTTTAAAGTATATTTTTTGATCATCTGTCAAGAAAGGCAGATTCTGAAGCGTTGTTCCTGTTTCAACTTTCGCCTGTTGCGCAAAGGTAATCATTCGGCCTAAAAAAAGAACCCAATTACTCATCTTTGTGAAGTTCGTAGAACCGCTATGTTGGCGAAATTCTATCGTCCGGTGGCGGGCGTAAGCTTCAAGGTTTACTTTATGATAGCGGTCGTTTCCAAAAGCCGCCCGAAGGTCGTCGAGCGTATTTGCCTGCAGTATTCTTCTTTCAGATATTCTGCTTAAGCTTTTGCAATATTGGTTGTCTCTGCGTGTAGCTGGCATGAAAGCGTTTATTGTGTTCTCTATATTCTTATAACTAAGTGCTAAGTTCTTCCAAGTGTTCATGGTGAAATCTGCTGCATCCATGTGAACGTGTAATCCACAAGATTCATTAACTTTTGCGTTGCAAAGATCAAGTACCCAACACACTTTCTCAAGTTCTCTCAATCCGCTTTCTCCTTCCAATATTGGGCTTACCAGTTCAAAAGTATTGTTGCCATAAAGACTTGCGTCCGTTACCAATTTCCAATGTGCGCTTGTATTATGGTTGTATCCTTCAACTGCTACGTTTATTCCGGCTTCCTGAAGTTCGTGAGCAAGGTGATCGCGAGTGCAGTTGTACGCTTCGATCTCAATTCCGAAGCGGCGATTAAAGGTATAGTCTATTTCAGGTAAAAAAGTGGTTGTATTAGCTACTGGAGCAAAGGTTCCAGCTTCAAGCATCTTTTTATATACGTTTTGTACAAAACCGTAATTTCCGTTTGTTACAAGATCCGCAACTTGGCGGCGGGTTAATCCTAAAAGAAGCAATTGTTGTATCTTGCTAGTCTTTGTTATGCTCTGATTTAAAATGTTGGTAATTTGCTCGTTCATAATGCTTTATCCTTTATTTTTATACTTCAAAGATAACACTATAAGCTCTAACAACGTAGCAATAACAAGTTTATTATCAGCACCTTAGCTTTGTTTAGCTTAAGCTAAAATAGGATACAAAAAGGTCTGAAACATGAATATCCCAGACCTAATAAAATACTTCTATTAATTAGAAAACTATCTCCATTATCCATAAGCATGGTATTACCGTAAATACATACAACTTTTGAACTACATACAGTCCACTCATAACCATCGCAAGTATATATTTTCTTTTGGTAAGTAACTTTTTGTCCTTTTTTGTAATTCTTCTTTTCAAACATGGCTTATTATCTCTTTATTATTGTACAGCTAAGATAACACTATTATGTCGAACAAGGTAGCAACTACCGACTTATTATCAACCGATTAGATTTGTTTAGCTTGAGCTAAAAAAGGATTAAAAGCAGATAGTAAAACTGACATTTAAGGGATTCAATATAGAGAATAAAAAGATAGCTTATTCAGCTCCTCCATTCAATTTATCTCTGAACACTCGAAGCTGATCAATGGTAGGATAGAATGTGGAGTTTTCCCAGTTTCGAGAGATTACCGCAATCATTGATTCAAGATATTTCCCACAATCTAAAATTGTAGAACTCTTGTTCAATTGATAACGTCCAGATGGATAAGATTTATTTTTGAGTGTTTCTTGCGCCCACATTAACAACTCCTGCACAGATTCGTGATCATAACCATTTTCCATTTATTCAAGTTTTAAAGTTATTGCATAAAAAAAGCCTCGACTTCGCTTAGCCGGGGCACATTCCACCGTCGTGGATTGGAATTTTTAAGATTCTGCAACAAAGATACTACTTATTTCTTACCTTATTTATTATCACCCCAATTATTATTAAGGAAATGATACCTATATACACTTTATCTTTATGCAAATCCCACCATGATAGTTCTACGACAGTTTCTTTTTGATTCAGCAAAACATTAACCTTATTACTAATAGTATCAAGTCGATTCGAGAACTGCTGCAAAATAATGGACAATGTTTCATCAACTTCTCTTCGTTCCTGATCCTGCTTGGATGCAGTAGTAGTACTTTCTTTGACCGGGTACTGTTTCCCCGTTGAATCCGGAGCAGACAAGTAAACTGTTTTATTCTCAATCTTTAGATCACTCAACTTATCGGTAGTAATCTTCGTTTGCTTATTCACGTTCATCTGTAGAGACTCAATCATGTTTTGCAGGTATTGGAACTCTCCGGAATAGTCCACCTGCTTTTGCATTTCAATGTTCCGGGAAGCCTTGCAGGAACTTAACCATATTCCCGACATCAGGAGTATGATAATATAAACTAGCCGCCTCATGGTCGAACTACCGTATTACGCAAAAAAATAGGAAATTCGGAGCGTACATCGAAACAGGGGCATGCCTTGATATACTCTGCCGGTTCAACCTCCCCACTGCCATCCAGATCAGGCGAAGTATCTCGATGTCCCAGCAGTTCAACAATATTATACTCCTTGCAAAGCTTCGTTACTAATTCACGCAAACTGGCTTTTTGGGCGGGAGTACGAGTATCAGCTGGTTTTCCGTTTGCATCTAATCCACCGATATAGCAGATTCCAATACTGTGCTTATTATACGAAGACTCTGAAAATCCTTTGGTATTACAATGCGCTCCGTCAATGCTCAATGGTCGTCCATTCTCTACCATTCCATCAAGGTCAATTACGAAGTTATATCCTATCTGGTTAAAACCTCTTTGTTTGTGCATCCGATCAATATCTCTTGCACGTAAATCTTGTCCAGCCTTCGTTGCTGAGCAATGGATGATAATTGCATCGATTACCTTCATTTTGAATCCTCCTCTTTTTTATTGAACAACTTATTCTCAAGCCTATTAAACCGATCTGTTATGTAGACTGAAACTCCAAATACAGCCCCTGCATATAGCAAGCACTGCGCAAAGAGCCATAATACACTATCATGTATTTCACCATGTGACATAATGAACCCTGCAATTGCCAAAGCAGAGCCTAATATAAGCATACCAATAGCACTCCCATACTGAATAGCTTCTTTTGTATCACGTTTCATTTTATCAATATTTACAAGTTATATATCCTAATATTTAGCCAATCACACACGATTAAATAGACGCTTTATATCAAATAAGTCACTACCCTCTCTATCGAACATCAATGTCCAGCCAATTGAAGCAAATTCTTTTGTTACAAACGGTCGTATTTGACATGACGAAGACAATTCCTTCAACCAAGGAGTATTCCTCTGGTCAGATGTCATGGCAACTCGTAACTGTTGCATCATGGAAAGAGTACGCCTTGATTGTATCGCTTCCTCTATCAGATCCATTTCTGCTGATTTTGCAGCAATAGTGACTGCCATTTGCACTTCATCCTGGATATTATTCTTCTGATCACGTTTAGACATGATATCACCAATTTCCACAAACAAATATGTCCCGGAAACAATACCATCAACACGTTGCTTAACAGAATCAAAACTTTGCCCAAAAATATAATAGTCTAATCCTTGGATCCGGGAATATTTAGGTAGGCTTTTTATTTCTTCTTGAATTGCAGCGTATTCAGGAAGATCACTCCTCCCCTTTGCAAAGATCTCAAGTACCTTACTATGATTCGGGAACTGAGCATAATATTTGAGAATCTCGAAAATCATATAATTTGTTTTATTAATGAAATTGGCAAACCTGTATTCTTAGCGATATCCACAACAGGCATTTCCGCACTCCCCATGCTCTGTACAGCCTCTATCAGTTTTTTACGCAAAATTGTAAGATACTTGATTAGGTTCATTTGCTCAACCGTCGAAATATCTCCTAATCCATCATTGCTTAAGTTATACAATGATTCAAGCGCACCGGTTGTTATAAGACTTTTCTTTTCACTCTCACCGGCAACTAAGATCTGGAACTGTGTCTTTGAAAACAAATAATTAACAAACGAAGAGAAATTGAATGCAATACTTTGCAAGGTTTCTGAAGATAGTCTTTCAAACGACTTAGCTAATGTATGTGCAGATTCCGAATCATACGGACCAGAATGATATAAAATAGCAGCAAGCAAAGGTAACATCTCTTTATTACATCCCAACAGGGAGCGAGCCTCTATAAATTGCAAGGCTGTAAGGGAACAAGTCAGCTGATTAAAACCAGTATCGATACTATACCCAGGATACAATTTCCCCTGAATGGATACATAAGGAATTAATTGCACACAAAAGCAACTATTCAAAACGAACTTATAATCCAGTTTTGAGAGATACCTGGCAATCGGTAAATCCAATCTCTCCGGAGGCGTTTTCTTTGCTTTAATAAAATCATCTTTAGACAAATCCTGAAGAGCAGCATCCTGATCCGGATATGTAATACGGAAAATAAAGTCTACTTGTTCTCCTAACCAAGCTAAGTTTGACAAAGTATCTTCATCTTTAGCTCGAGCAAGTGATCGCGGATTCCATCCCATTGCACGGCAAACATGTTTAATCTGAAGCATACCCGGTGAAAGCTTTCCCTTTGTGACTAGGTCCATATCTCCCATAATACCTTCAAACAGTTCCGGAGTCAATTCCTCCCAGGCGTTCGGTACCGCAAACTTTTCCTGATGTACACAAAACTCAATCATGGCATTAATTGTATTTTATCTTCCGGTTGATTGAATGAAGTTTCAGTCTCAATATCAGTATCCTGTGGATCAGATAATAATAAGTCGATATCTTTAATCAAGCTATTGGCCTGTTCCTGCAACTGAACAGATAAAGAAAGCAGTCTCTCCTGTTCATCCCTTCCGGATCTGCTTGCTTTTGAATCATCAAAAAGATTCCGGATAGTGGAAGGAAACTCCAAGATATCAAACCTTGTTAAGGCAACAGCTACTACCTTCTTTGCAAGTGCTCGATTAATTAATGACAAGACGGATGGTTTCTCCTTTGCACGTTCCAGGTAACCGGTTAGATTCTCCTCCAAAACTTCAATCTGTATCGGAATACAGCGAAAGAAGAAAAGATATGATAAATCAATGCAGTACAAAAGATCGAATTCTTCTGTTGTTTTTATCTGCAGTTTATCAAGCATCTTATAATACCTGGTTTTATCCCACCCTAAGTCCTCGGTACTATTCAGGAGCGCAATAAGGGAATCCATAGCATTATAATAATTCTCATAATAAGCCCTTCTTATAGCTTCCTGTTCAGACTTGTAGATATCAATATTCGCTTTACGTTTGCGAAGTACATCAAAGACTGTATCATTGGCCATCGTTAGATTAGCCAACGCAGTTCGGAGGTGATCGTATAGTTCACCTGCACCTTTTTTAATGATATTATTATATACAGGAACACTCACAATATTCGCAATTCTCTTATAAGCGGTTACTGCATGACTATTAAGTAGCGAAAGGTTTGTGTTCGAGTCAATACCAGGCACGAACTCCGCAAATCCAGAGATGTCTGTAAATAAGTCTTTCAGTATCATGATTGTTGTTTATTTAGTCGTTCATTAGGAGTTACTTCTTCTTGCCGGCTAGGTGTTTCACGATAGAAACCAAAGCGATATCCTTGCTTGTATAATTCAGGAAAGTTTATCCGAATAGCCATATTAAAAGGTTCAGAGCATATTTCATCATCCGGAGTTAGCGACATCAGGTAAATCAAATAATTATAATATACGTCAGCTCCAGACTTTGAGATGACCCCATCCTTGGATACACTAGATATAGACGAATCAAGACCAACAGAAGAAAGTAGCACTTCATCAGCACGCTTGTCATAAGTAATAAGAGCATCAATATACTCTTTATATTTCAAATCCAAAACCTCAAACTTCCACCGTTCCTCTTCACCGGATCCGGTTTTGAAACTAAGAGTTGCATAAGCCTTTCCCTGGTTGTCCGCCCCAGAAAGATACTCACTAATATTACGGAGTTCTTGCTTGAGATACATTAGAAAATACGACTCCTTATAGGTAGTCCCGATATCAATCCCATTATAAGTTAACAATGACTCATTCTTTCTTTTCCGCTCTTGATTTTCATTGCATATTTTCGTTATCTGTGCACGTTTTGATTCTGCCCATGCATTCGGGATGATAATATGAATTTTAGCAGCTAACGAATTTCTTAAGAAAGAGTTTATGTAATTAGCCGTATCGTTTGAGCCCTTGATATAAGCTTTTGTCCCTTCATGAGTTTCATTTACACCATAGAATTCACTAACCGATTTTTCTCGATGATGGGATATTGCAGCCCATTTAATGTTACGAATATCACTAAGCACCAAACGTGGATAAAACAAATATTTAGAAACCCCATAACTCCAACGTCCAACGGCAATATGAGTGAAGTCCTTATAATTGATCAGTTCTGTGACAACATCCCTTTTTTGTGTGGCCAACCGACACCGTCTATTCTCCATCAACTCAAGACCGGCTACTGGTAATTGCTCCCCGATACGGTTACCAAGCGTCATGCGCCATTTCACAAAGTAATCACGAAAGTAATAGTAGTTCTTTATATTTCCTTTAGCCACCTCTTTATAATCAGACTCTAAACCACGATCCTTCCAAGATTCTAACCAAGTAGTTATTTCGGGACAGTCCGTCCATTCTTTAACAAGCTTCCCGTTCTTTATGCTCTTAATGTATATAGCCGGCCCGAGCCCGTACAGCATGTTAACTTGTTTTGTTATCAACCGAGGCAATAAACGATTCTTCTTGATATCGCTCTCCACTTCTTCGCACTTCATGTTATTCGCTCCACGTGAACATACGTTGAACCCTCCAATTGATTGCCAATTGTAGTCTGCAGGAAGAACAGTATTTGAATTAACGAAGCCCGGATCCTTTAACCCCGCTGCAGGATTCGTTCCTAACTGAAAGGAAATGGTGCTTCCGGTATCCACATAGCAACCATAATTTCCCAACATCTCTAAACTATCACTCATAACCAGTCTATTTTATGCAATTTATATCCATCTTGAGGAAATCCCATGTAACGAATAAGTATGCGATAACACATCTTTGGGTCACCATTCCCATCATTAAAGAGGAAGAAGTTATCACTATCAATACTAAATCGTTCTTCCGGAAGTTGTGTCCGGAAAGTACAGCCCTCCCTCACAACCAACTTCTCGGAAGACTCCCCTTTCTGCCTGGAGTAAGGGAAGAAGGCAATGGTAAAGCAGCCGTTTGGCAACTTAGATAACTCCTTTGCCCATTGCAGTGCGCCTATGCCTGTCATCGTCGTTTCCATGCCCGAAATTATCGTTTTTACCCCCCTCCTGAAAGGACGCTCCCAGGGGGCTGTCATATTTCCTGACAAATGTGTTTTTTTGCACCTCAAATCGGTTTTTCAGCGGGGCGTGGAGAATTTCGCCTCTCGATTTTTCTTATTTTTGTTTTCAAAATGTCTTTTGGCTGATAACCCGCATTTTAGATACCAAAGCAATGTCAAACACATAGTATTATACAAAATTCGGAACTTACTATATCACTCTAACAAATACATTATACTACTAAATTTTCGGGCAAATCATCCGGTATGTTCCTTAATTCACTTTGTATTCTGTCACCATATAGCCCGAAAAGCAAGTAAATAAGTGCAGAAGGAAGCTGTGTTGTTAGTCCTGCCTGATGCTTTAACGGTACTTTAACTTCGGAGGACTTATCTAGCTCAATACGCCCGTCTGTTTTCTTGAGTGGAGATAAAGGAATAGCACTACAAAGGTTCGGGCACTCGTTCTCATCTATCCGGCATACAGGTAATGCATTACTTCGTTCACCAAACAAGAGCAATAAAAGTTTAAATTGCTGCCAGTGGTAAATAGTAGACTGTCCTTCGTTCATGAGTTCAACTGAAAAGCCGTAACTCTCTAATTCTCTTTTCAATATACGAGCATCAGAAGTTATTTTTTCGAGGTCCTCCCGGCGTTTATTGGCCGCCCGGTCGTGATAAAGCACAATCTGTTTATTAATTGCGTCAGTTCCGAAAAACTCAAAGATTTGCTTTGCCAGTTCCGGCTGTTCTGCCGGATAGTAGCAAGTGAATTCTTTTAGAACCCGGAGTTCATGACCATAATCTTTCTCTTGAGCAGCAACAACGCTGGAAAAGTGTCCGGGGTCGTAACCTAGAAGAATCCGTTCACGTTTATCATAGTACTTCAGATATCTGGAGGTTAAAACAAAGTGTTCACGCAAATCTAACTTCAAAATTGATTCATAGCGATATCCATCAGAGAATTGATGTTTGTCTTTTCGATAGTTGGCAAAGAATTTATTAACGACTTCCTTCTTCCGGATTGCACAAATAGAAGTCAGGAACTCATCTATGTCAAGTGCTTCTAACTGGGTACGGAAAAACTTAGGCCCAAGTATGTCTTTATTAGCGAAAGAAGAAGCACGGATATAATAACTCGCATTTCTACGCATATCCGCAAGGCGTGGCTTCCAAGTTGCTACAATACGTTTCGCTTTTTCTGTTTCCAAACGTAAGGCTTCAATGATAACAGGATTCTTTTCCTCTCTCAACCGGTGATTGTTCCGATATATTTTATATAAAGCAGCATGTAAATATAAAGCAGCGGACGCAATCTCATCAATAAGCTCCTGATTGACGTTATTCTCATATTCTTCATACCAATTATCTTCTCCTAAATCCAAGCGAGCCGTATCCGACACACCTGTTATTCCTTGGTAATAAGGAGACATTCGAATAGAAGCCGAAGAACCACGTAAAGACGGGAACAAACGAGTTTTCAACTTCTCTCCTTTATTGTGTTTCATTTCCTCAACAAAGGCGTGAACACCTGATCGGCCGGCAACAGATTCCGGCTGATCAGAACTCACCATCTGAAGATGATGTCCATCACGAAATAAGATACTATGCTTTGGATAAGCAATCGGATATCGAGGTTTTCTGAAATGAGACGGTATTTTTGATTCACCTACAATATAGTCAATACCATATTCAAGCATGGAGCGCCGTCCATCACCAACTGGTTTGGAAAAATACGCTTGAATATTAGGCCAAACATTTGTCATGAGTGCTACGTATGTTTTATGAACCAAGAACGAAAGTTCCCCAGGCATATCGTTTGCTACTCGAATAATACGTGGCCCCATGACCCCTTCCGTCTTACCTGTCGCACGACCGGCTTCGACAATAAGCACATTTGAATCAATGGCATTCGCTCTGATCTGCATTACATTCTGATAACATTCTTCAAAAGTTGCAGTCAAGTCTAAAGTTATAGAACTTGCACTAAGCGATTGCGATGATTGTGAATAAAGTTCTATTCCCATATTACTCTCCAGTTTCTTCAGGTTCTACAATTTCGGCCTCCTGAATATCAGCATCACGTAACAAACGTTTCTTATCCGCTTTTTCAACAGGAAGAGAATCAATAAGGTTGATATAAAACCCTTCATTGTTTTTGCGAGCTATTTCTTTTATTGATTTCTTTTGGAACCCAAGCTCTTTCGGAGTGAGGTTCGGAGAGATCAGGAATACGATGCCAAGATCGCGGTCTGCTTCCGCTATTTCTGAAGCTCTACGCCGGCACTCTAAGGCTGCGTTGTAACATTTCTCCTGTGTCTTGTAATCTCCTCTTACAGCGCATAATTTCGCTAAATCTTCGTATTTGTCTGCGTAATTAGATTCCCATACCTTGATAGATACATTGTTATCGATATTAAAGTAGTTTATAGCGGCATAGATACGGGCCTTACAGGTCCGTTCATCAATATTAATCTGCTGCGAAGCATTAATCCTCTGCCGTAACAGCTTGGCAGCACGAGTAATATTCCTCTCATACTCAAATATCTCTGCAGCCCATTGCAACTGCTTTAAAAATAGCCGAATCTCCTCCGGAATTCCTGAACAACATCCAGTTGTCAGAAACTCCGAAATTAGATCCGGATGTATTTTATCAAGGTGGTCTAATTGTGTCATACTCCAAACAATTGTTTTCGTAGGTCTAGTTCAACACGTAAATTTTTACGTTCTTCCAGGGTATTAATAGCATCAATATCTCCAGCTTCTGCCTTTTTCGCCAGTTCCGCATCAATATTGTATTCTCCTAGAGCACGTCCATTGTTGTATGCATCATAATATACATCTCCAGTAAGAGTGATCCGGACAATCAACGCTAACTTCTCCTTCCCACGAAGTCCAAGAAGGTTACAGATGCGTTGCGGTGTGTATCCAAGTGCGCCAAATGTGCGCACCTGGGATACATATTCTTCACCGATTTGAGTGATCTGATCTACATCAGAGGTAGGTGTCAGCTCGTTTTTCATACAATAAGTTTTAGAGTTTCTTCTGCAGTCATCAATTCCTCACCACGGATCAACCGGATTACCTGCTCTGGGAACATTGCCCGATATCGGGATACAGTTGCAGATACATAGCGTGGATCTATTTCTATCGCATGACAAATTCGATCCGTCTGTTGGCAAGCCATAAGTGTAGAACCGGATCCGGAGAAAAAGTCTACTACAATTTGTCCGGGTGCACTAGAATTACATATAGGATATGCCATTAGTGCAATTGGTTTCATAGTGGGATGGATGGCGTTGCGTTGTGGCTTATCGAAGTTCCAAACTGTTGTCTGTTTGCGATCCGAGTTCCAAAAGTGACCGGCTCCGGGCTTCCAGCCATAAAGACAAGGCTCATGCTGCCATTGATAGTCTTGTCGTCCCATGACCATTGAGTTTTTTACCCAAACGCAACATTGTGCTATTTTAAATCCAACTTTCCGGAGAGATGCACGAAAGTTCTCCCCCTCACTATCCGCATGAATACATAATAAGAACCACCCGGTTTCAAGACTGAAAACATGACAGTAAAGACTTGGCGAAGGAAAGTGGCGAACAGATCGTTTTCCATCGAATCATTCTGAATAGTAAGTTCATCTTCTGTTGCTCCTTGATATGCAACATTATATGGAGGATCCGTTACAAGCAAGTCAGCGTATTGACCATTCATTACTGCAGATACATCCGCTTTGGAACGACAATCCCCACACATCAGCCGATTATTGCCTAGTAGCCATATATCACCAGGCTGGGCAAGTCTTAACAGAACCTGGAGAATCTTCTTCATCTGAAGGAATAGAAAACTCAATGTTATCTTCCTGAATGCCTTCTGATTCATGTTCATGGGTAAACAAAGGAGTCGCAATAGAATAATCGACAGCTTTCACCTCATAACCGAGGTTAAAACGTTCCATCGTATCGGTATCTATATTGTACTTTTTAAAAAGTAATGTATCAGGATTCTTTGTGGCAAACTCCGAATTATATGCTGCTATCTCTTCAGCTTCTTTCTTATCTGCAGCAAAGATAGGCTCATAAGGAATTTCAGGAATTATAAACCCCGACTTTCGTAATGCAAGCAATGCTTTACGTCGTTGATGGGCATCGATGATCCACAGCTTTCCATCCGGATCCTTCCAGGCTTTAAATGCATACTTGAAACCACGGGTGATAATAAGCATCTGTAGTTTCGATAATTTATCAGGATCCGATTTCTTAAAATCCTCCTGAAGCTCTAAGAACGAATCCAGCGGGGCAGTCGGTAGGCCACCCAAATTAAATACTTCTATTAGCTTTTCCATAATCTACTTTGATTCTTCGAGAATTGATTTAAATAAGGCTTCTCGGTCACGAAACCGACGAAGGTGTTCTTTATCTTGCGACCGTTTATCTTTGCGTTCAGGCCGTTTTAGAAAGGATTCGTATCTGCGAATGTTATCGGAACAGTTCTTATACCGGCGAAGGAACTCCAAGGGGTCGGACGCCCGTAAACGTTCCAATTCAGCTCTCTCCGACCGATGAACAAT
>OAUW01000901.1_pt1 | contig 12141 bp, 6 predicted proteins | sample 1495241 | NCBI WGS metagenome assembly OAUW01 (sample SAMEA2580063, study PRJEB22360) | human gut metagenome | biome: human gut; feature: human-associated habitat; material: faeces | place: Denmark | collected 2008/2010
CTACTCCTTTCATTCCGATATAATCTTCCGCTGATTGATAAAGATAAGGAATTCCATTATCATCATTTCCTGATTTATAGTAGGAATTTGCATATTCGGTTTTTATTTCTCCTTGCAATTTAACGAATTCATAAGGAGAAAGTACATCTAACATTTTTGAAATCTTACGATAACTTGCAGAGCCGTTGTAGTTAATTACAGGGCGTCCTACTTTACCTGACTTGGTGGAAACCATAACCACCCCATTGGCTGCGCGCGCACCGTAGATAGCGGCAGAGGAGGCATCTTTTAAAACTTCTATAGATTCAATATCGGAGTTCGATAAATAATCGATATTATCTACTTGAAAACCATCTACGATATAAAGTGGAGAAGCATCTCCTGTTAAAGTACCTACACCACGGATGTTGATATTAAATCCAGCTCCCGGTGTACCGTCAGTTTGGGTAATTTGTACTCCGGCAATTTGTCCTCCTAAAGCCCCCATAACAGAACTGCTTTTATAGCCTTCAATGTCTTTGGAAGCGACGGATGCAACAGAACCTGTCAAATCACCTCGCTTCATGGAACCATATCCGACAACAACAACTTCGTCTAAAGTTTTATTATCTGGTACCATTTTAACATTCATAGGAGATTGTCCGGTATATTTAATCTCTTGGGTTTTATATCCAATATATGAGAAAGATATTATTGAACCTTTTGAGGTTGTTAACGTAAAGTTTCCGTCGAAGTCAGTAATAGCTCCAGTAGATGCACCTTTTACCATAACTGTTGCTCCGATAAGCGGAGTGTCTGTTTCATCTACAACAACACCTTTTACAGTTATATTCTGGGCTTGTAGGCTGATTGTGAAAATCAGTGCTAAGAGGGTGATATACCCTCTTAGTTTTATTGATTTAGTGATTGTATTATACATAGTTAATGATGTTTTGCTCATTATTTAATAAATTTTTTGTCAAACCATATAATGATAGGTGCTATTTTCTTTCCATTTTTTAATGATTCTCCGGTTTCTGTTGTATCAACGGTGACATTTGTAAGGAAAGTCATTTCTCCAACCATAATTCCATTAGCATATTCTCCATTACTATTTTTCCAGATATTCGGACTGATATGTATAGTCAGGTCATTAGGAACTACATAGGCTAATGCTACGGATAGTCTATCCGATTGATTAGGTAATTTCTTACTATGGCTCATATCGTATACGCTGCCGTAATATGACATCGGATTTCTAGACCCGGTTGATAGTTTTATATCCATAGCTTTATAATATGTAGTCCATAGTTCATTTAAGAATGAACCGGCAGTTCCGGGTGCTCCTTTTACTAAAGTGCCTTCTGTGGGATAGTAGTTAAATGAACGGCGATAATCTAATGCGAAATTAGAAGTTGTAGTTGTTCCGTTAACTGTAACCAACGGAACAGTTGAATTACCACCATTTTTAGGATCAGCTTGGAAAACAAAAGGATTATAATGGATATGTACTCCATTATTTGCTTTTAAGTCATAATGAATAAATACAAGAGTTGTTTGAGATATCTGGCTATCTTTATCTGTTCCGGCTGTTGCTGTAACATAACAAAAACCTATTGTATTTGCTTTGACTCCATTGTTATCTGCGGGCCATGTAGCTTCTTGATTGAAACTGATTTTTCCTGTATTGCTATCGATTGTTAAGTTGTCGCATTTATTTCCGTTCTTGATGCTCCATGCGACCGATACATCCCCTTTAAGCCCTGTTTGTGGACTTGGGAAAGTGAAGCCTTTTAATGTAGCATCCGCATTAGCTTCATTATCTTCTGTAATTCTAAATTGATTAGCATTATTTTCTTCTGGTACATCAATGTTGTTTCCATAACGAATATCAGTGAAGTAATTAGGATTCTCAATGATATTCAGAGTAAATGTTGCATCTGCAGGATTTTCTGCGTTTTTAGAGTTAGTAGCTCTCACGGTAAGTGAATAATTTCCTTGTGGAATGGTATTCCCTTTTTCTACAGAGATTGTTCCAGTTTGGGCGTCAAATTCTATCTGCCCCTTTAATGCATCCGGTTCATTAATCAAGCTGAATTGGATATTATCTCCTTTCAACCCTTCCTTAGGATTAATGGTGAACTTTGAATATTGATATTTATCAATACTTGTTTCATATTCGAATCCTGAAATTGGCTCAATATATTCTACGACTTGTAGTGTAAATGCATTATTGAAATCTTCTTCTCCAAAATTGTTTTTAACATGTATTGAGATGACATAGTTATTCCCACTTTGCAATCCGTGGTCTTTGTCAACGGAAAGAACTCCGGTAGTTGGATCTATTTTAATTTTATCTGTTGTAGGGGTAATATTTTTTATAGAATATTCTATTCCTTCTAATGAACCTTTAAGTGCAGGCGCATTACTCTGAAATGAGGTCTTTCCACTTTTGTCGTTTTCAGCTTCTAGCATATCTTCGTTAGGAGTGTACTCCAAACCAAAAGGTGCTGACGTGACATTTATTTCTAGTGCATTCTCAAATATTCCTTCATCTTCAGAAGAAGCTCCGGTTGTTAGTTTTAATGAGATATTATAAATACCGGGAAGAAGTGCTGCGCTACCTTTGATAATACTTATTTTTCCACTTTTAGTGATGTCGAAGTATTTTGAATAGTCACTTTTGGCTATCTCATAGTTGGTAATGGTTACATGATCTCCATCTGTCTTGACTTGCGCTGTTGGTAGTTCTACTTCACTTGTTTCATCAATAATATCATTATATTTGACTTGGAGTTTGTTGGGTTCCACTGTAATTCCATCGGGGACGGCCTTCAAGAAGTTTATTTCTACAATATCTTTAAATTCATAATAATTCCCTCCGGATATGCATGATATGGATAATTTATATAGGCCAACTTGCATATCTTTGGTGCTATTTATAGATATGAATCCATCATTAGGGTCGATAGTAAAACAATCTCCGGAATAGGCTTCACCTTTTAAAGTTACTTTGGTTATAGCAAAATCAGAAGGTGTATTTCCTTTATAAGTTGGGCTACTAATTCTTCCACTCATCGAAGGACCTATATCAGTCATACTGAGTAGAATATTGTGAATTTAGTAGAATCGGTAGTTTCTGTATCATCACAAGATGTATAAACTACACTCATTATAACTATCATCAGACTCATTATAAGCCTTGATTTGGTTTTTAATAATGCATGTTTCATTTCTTAGATATATTAATTAAGTGTGTATGATAAATTATATTCTTTATTATCAATAATTACTTTTACTGATGTTCCATTTGCATGGAATGTTCCAGCGGCTTCATCATCTGCTATATCTGTAAATGTGGCTGTCATGTTGATGTTTGCTGCTTCCGCGCCATCATTAATTGGATAAATTATGCTAATGAATCTTGCAGCACCATTTACTATTTTAGGTTTACGTATGGTAACTTGATAACCTTTACGTTCGGTTTTTTGTCCTATATCATTAGAAGTATTAGTCGTTTTTACGGATGCGCTATAATCGTTGGCTGTTTCAACAAAGGTTCTAAGCATGATATTGTTATTGTCGCTAAAAGCCGTATGTGCACCGTAAATATGGCTGTCTTTTTGTCCTTCGTCTATTACGACATCGCTCGATGCGTTTTCAATAGGACATAAATGAAAATTCACATTGATGTTACTGTTATGGTCTGCTGTGGTATCATATCCTTCATCTACTATCACAAAGAACTTTTGATTAACAAAAAATACAGAACGGCGATGGGTCAAATTCAGATGTTTTTCACCTGAAACAGTATATGTCGGATTTTCAGTAACCAAGACATCGTAGGATGTTGCTTCATCCGTCTTTGTTGTTAATTGAAGCAATTTCCCTTTCATACTATCATCAGGTATTGTTTTACTCATTATGGTTAACGTGTTATGTCTGGCTGTTCCGCGATAGGTCTCTCTATCGCTCCCACTGTATGCGTATGACCCTGCGTCAGGGAAGAAATTACGTCCTTTTTTATATAAACTAAATGTACCGTTATCTGGTTGACAGTGATATTTATTATTAGGATTATTGTTGTTTTTTAGGATCATCATCATAGATTGGTCATCCCATTTATTACGCAGAATATAATATCCTCCATTTGTATAAGCTTTTTGTAAATAAGTAGGTGTGGATCCACTTTGCCTTTCTGAAGCCATCCATTGTATTTCTTGATCATCCGGGAACATTTCTGCATACTTTTTGAAATTTTTAATAAGTACACTTTTTCCTAAACGACTGGAACGGGTATCATTAAAGTTTTCTACACTGTAATTAGGATAAGTGATATCCATGACAAAATGAGCTGGTAATTTTAACTTCTCAAGGTATCCTGCCGGAAATCCGCCAGCTTTATTATTTAATTGAGCTACTCTGTAAGTTTCATAAAAATCAGAGATGGCACCAACGTGGTAGCTAATGTCAAATTCGTAATGTACTCCATCTGCAAGGAACTGTTTATCTATTTGTTCTCCTAGTTTCTGAGAACCTTCTGATAGCCATTCATTGGCATTCTTGAACTCAGGCATAAGTATGCCTGCCATTGCTACAGCTTGTGCTTGGGTAACCAAAATGTTACCTTCTTTATAATAATTCAAACGAATACATTCTACTTCTTTGGCAAATGCTGTCAAGAAAACAGAGAGCCATTCTGGCGTGAAATTTTTAGATTGAATGAAATAAGTCATGATATCTATCTGTGAGATAACTCTTTCAGCTACCTGTAAACCTTTCCATTGATAATCAACATCATTCTCTTTTCCTCCTTCTTCGGGGAATGTTGTTCCTTCTTCATAAGGAAAAGTCTTAAGCCAATCCGAGTAAACATTGATCCATGATTCTGCATATTTTTCATCACGACTTGTGCGATAGGCTTTTGCTTGTGGAAGCATCCATTGATGGCGATGAATCTGATATTTAAATTCTTGGTCAGTGACTTTACTGGGAATGAACGACCAGTCTATTTTATTATCTTTAGTAAAAGAATAATAGATTTCTTTTCCATCCTCAACTCGCTCTGCAAATCCTCTAACATAAAATCTGTTTTCTAATGCTTGGTCAGCTATATTTAGTTCAGATGCCGTAATTGGTGTGTTCATCAATTGAATGTTAGGGTTGATGACACTTGTCCGATTTCTGTAATACTCTAATAATTCATTTACTGCATAGTAGTATTTCCCTGAATTATAAAATTCTTTAGCTTTTTCCAGTCCTGGATAATCAAGATTGATAACTGCAAATAGTTTTTCATCGATCACATCATTAGGTTGATTAGGAGGAAGCATATCTATGTCTATATTGCCTCCAGTCAATATTTCCTCCTCGTTGTCTGAGCATCCGGCAAATGCTAGCAGACCGAACATACAAATAAAGAAGATGTTCTTCATACTTTATTAGGTTTTAATTATTAAAAGTTATATTTTACTGTTTACAAATGTAGTCTGTTTATTTATAAATGCTAATCCGTCTTGTTCACACTTTGTTCAAAAAATGATTTTTTGATATTAATATTGTTGAATCATATATTAATAATGTTTAGAAAAACGGTTTTTAGGCTGATATTAAGCTTTTTATACATCATAATGTAACCTTCATCCTATTCATTTATGAAATGAACTAATTCATTTTGATATGGGAGGGGAACGGTACGGAGACGAACTAAACGCTAGTTGTCAATAATCAATAAGAGATAAGCTGTCTTAATACTGTGTTTAGTTTCCTATCTTCTATAAATAATAATTAGCTCTACATTCTAGTTTGCGTTCCACTTAAGTCGAACGATAGAACCACTTAAGTTGAACTATCGCTCCACTTAAGTGGAACGCAAATTTATTAGGGAACGAAGAAAATAATAGCTCCAAGAAGAAATATTAAAAAGACTATTGCACTAGATTAATCTTTGTAACTATGAATTTAGATCAAAACCTTACTGAAAAAAGAAAAGTACTGTCTTATACATTAGGGTTGTTTGTTATGTACAAACTTTCACCTTGTACCTACAATAGAAATTCTTCTATATTGTCAGGAGTAATCACGGTGAAAGTTGCTTCAGGATAATTGTCTGAAAAAGCTTTGGGGAATTTGGCGGAGCGTTTAGGATTCCATTTAAATTCATAAGTCATTAGTTTACCATCTCCTTCTTCTATTAAATCAATTTCCTGCATAGCTGTTGTGCGCCAAAACCATGTATTATGCCATAAACGGTTATATTGGAGGTATTTGATACGTTCTGAAACGAGGAAGTTTTCGAATAAAGCTCCTATGTCTGAACGAGTTTCCGCCAACGAGAAATTAGCGATTACAGCATTGCGTATTCCATTATCATAGAAATATATTTTTCTGCTGCTTTTTAACTCATTTCTTAGATTTCTGCTGAATGAACTCAGCCGGAAGATTATATATGATTGTTCGAGTAATATCACGTAGCGTTCCACTGTCTTGGGATCGAGATCACACAATTGCCCTAATTCATTATAAGAAACTTCTGAGCCAATTTGAAAGGCCAATGCCTGAAGAAGTTTCATAATCTTATCAGCCTTCTTGATATGCTCCCAGTCCAGGATATCTTTATATAAGTAGCTATCGGAAAGCTGTTTTAGTATTTCGCTTTCTGAACCGGGATGTGTAACGACATCTGGATAATAACCATACACCAGACGATGGGGGATGAGACGCTTCTCATCTAGTAGCCCATGATGGTTGACCATTTCTTTGAAAGAAAGCGGGTACATTTTATATTCCCATTTTCTTCCGGTAAGAGGTTCATTAACTTTGTTAGCTAAGTCAAAAGAGGAACTTCCTGTAGCAATTAATTGGATGTCACTTATCTGATCGGTAATTAATTTCAGACGTAATCCTATATTTTCGATACGTTGTGCTTCATCAATTATAACTATTTTTTTTTGCCCGAATATATATTTCAGGCGGGTTGCCGATATGTTCTCGAATAGGCTACGGGTATCTTGTTCATCTCCGTTCAGCCAGAGAATATCATTGCTGTCTGTAAACATCTGTTTTAGCAAAGTGGTTTTCCCAACTTGGCGAGGTCCCATTATTATAATGGCCTTGCCTTGCCCTAATTTTTCTTGAATCGTTTGTTCTAATATTCTTGCTATCATAATTGACCTCTTTTATTTAAGAACAAATTTCAAGCTTTTTTTCTTCCAATCCAAAAATATTATGATTTTTATGGATTGGATTCCGTAAAAATCATAATATTTTTGGATTTACCTCTCTAGTTGTTTATCCCTTTGCCTTCTTAATATACTCTGTAGGCAAACATCCGAAATACTTTTTGAAACTCGTAGCAAAGTAAGACGGCGTATTAAATCCTACCATTGTGCTGACCTCTGCTATTGTATAGCGGCCATCCTTCAGTAGTTTTGCCGCTTCATTGAAACGAATCTTGCGTATAAAGTCGATAGTCGATTCACCTGTGATAGCTTTCAATTTGAGGTGCAGATTAGAACGGCTCATATTCATTTCTCTGGCGAACTCGTCGGTAGAGAATTCAATATTATCCATATTCTTTTCTACGATGGCAACGGCACGTTTCAATAAAGCTTCATCCATGGCGTTGAACGTAATCTTTTCCGGTTCCACTTCCAGAGATTTGGAATACCGTTCAAGCATACGCCTGCGGGTCCGCATCATATTCTGTATCTTCGTAGTCAGGATAGCCAGCGAGAATGGTTTCGGGATATAATCATCCGCGCCCATTTGCAGGCCTTCCATCTGATCTTTGGTTTCGCTTTTGGCAGACAGGATAATCACAGGAATGTGACAGGTACGGATATTCTGCTTCACATTCTTGCATAGCTTGATACCATCCATCACAGGCATCATGACATCAGTCACAATAATGTCCACTTCATTCTCTTTCAGCTTTTCCAGGGCTTCTTCACCATTTCCAGCTTCCAGTGTATTAAAAAGTTCGGCAAGTCCGCTACTTAGATAATGGCGGATTTCATTATTGTCTTCTACGATAAGAATCGTACCACGTTTCTTGTCACCAGTTTCGATCGTTTCGTTTTCTACTTTTTCCGTATCAATGAAATACATCTCTTTCGAGTTGGTAGAATAAACTTGGTCCTCCTCATTTTTAGCGTCATTAGAAGCTAATTCGGAAGATTTATAGATATTTATACCCTGTGGCAGATAAACAGAGAAAGTACTGCCTTTGCCTTCTTCACTGTCTAACTCAATACGTCCGTGATGCAGTTCCACCAAACGTTGTACCAGTGACAGCCCGATACCACTTCCTACGTGCTCACTCTCTATCTGATAGAAACGTTCGAATATTTTCCCCTGCTTGTTGATAGGAATACCAATACCGGTATCACTAACTTGCAGTACCAGCCAATTGTTTTCCTCTTTCAACGTAACAGTAATGCTTTGCCCGCTTTCTGTATATTTGAAAGCATTTGAAAGCAGGTTATTAACGATCAGTTCCAGATAATTCGGATCGAAAAGTTCCTCTTTTTCTTCCAGTTCGGAGTGGAGAGTATAAGTAATCTTCTTGTGGCGTGCCAGTTTATCGTAGAACAAGAAATTATCCTGTATCAGTTGATGCGCATTCTCTTTCTTTACTTTCAGCTCGAAAACTCCCAATTCGGCACGGCGATAATCCATCAACTGGTTGACAAGATGCAACAGACGATTGGCGTTGCGTTGGATATATTCCAGTTGGTTACGAGTCCAGCGATCACTAATCTTATTGATTATTTCTTGTAAAGGAGCTAAGATGAGAGTTAATGGCGTGCGAAGCTCGTGCGAAATATTGATGAAGAAACGCATCTTCATCTGGTTGATTTCTTCTTGATGCTCCTTGTCCCTGCGTTCAAGTTCCAGTTCCGCTTCCATACTCTTACGCATCCAGAAGAAGCGGAAGACGAAAGTGATAAACCCGATAAAAGTGGCGAGGAAAATCATGATTGCCCACCAGGTCTTGTACCATATAGGGAGAACTATGATTTCCAACATTGTAGGTACAGTATTCCATTTTCCGTCACTATTGGCAGCTTTTACCAAAAAGTGATAAGTGCCTTGTGGTAGGTTGGAGTAGGAGACAGTACGTTTATCTGTCAGATAATACCACTCTTTGTCATATCCTTCCAGTTTATAAGCGAAAGTGTTATGTTGTCCGGAAATATAATTGGATACTACAAATTCAATCGTGAAAGCTGTTTGCCATGATTTCAGGGTGATACTTTCTGTTTCATTGATATTTTTAGTCAGGATACCGGTTTCATCATCCGGGCGAACTGTCTTGTTAAACAGTTGAAGTTTAGTGATAACTACCGGAGGCGTATAAGGGTTATCCAGCAACAGTTCCGGGCGGAAAGTAGTGATCCCGTTGATACCCCCGAAATACATTTGACCGCTCGAAGTGCGGCAGAACGAAGAAGTATTAAACTGATTACTCTGTAATCCGTCGGATTCCGTAAAATTACGGAACCTCTCTGTTTCCGGATTGAAACAGGAAATACCACGGTTGGTACTTACCCAAAGACGTCCGAAAGTATCTTCCAGAATACCATATACCACATTGTTAGGCAAACCGTTAGCCGTAGTATATCGTTTGATTTTCTTTTCTTTTTCATTAAAACAGTAGAAGCCTTCACGCGTACCTACCCAGATGATACCGTTGGCAGCCTCGTAAATGCAATTGGTAAACGTCTTTGTTACAGATGATTCCGGCAGAATAGGCACCTTTTCTATCTCGATTCCTTCCTGCTGAAAGACAGATATACCTTCCTCACCCCCGACCCAAAGCCGTTTATGGGAATCTCTGAACAGGATTGTGATTCGTTGTGAAGTAAATGGAGTACCGTCCTTTTCCTTATCAATGGTGGTAAAACTCTTTTTTTCCGGGTTAAAACTAACCAGAGCACTTAATGTCCCCAATAAGAGATTTCCCCCTTTATCAGGAAGAATTGCATATACATTCTCATTCACCAACTGGCTGTTCAGCTGATTGAAACTTTCCATTTTTCCACTGTTTCGATGGAGGACAGTCAGTCCGCCGGCATGTGTCCCTATATATACAAGTGATTTTTGTTCATCTACATATACGGCTTTGATATTGTTGGAACCAATACCGATTTCCCGTTCGTCTTCCTGTAAGATATAGTGCGTAAACTGTTGTGTCTTTGTATTATACAGATTCAAACCACCATCATTCGTTCCTATCCATAAGTTCTTATCCTTATCTTCCGTAATGCAGCTGACTACGTTATCGCTTAGAGAATTCTTATAGGGAATACGCTGGATATTCTTGAATCTGTTGCGGATAGGATGGTAATAGTTCAATCCCCCGAAATAGGTTCCAAGCCACATACCTCCTTGCGAATCCATAAAGATACTGCGAACCGAACGTTGTGACAAACTGCCGTTTTCTACCGGACTGCTACTGTAGGAAACGAAAGAATCGCTTCCTTCATGATAAATGTTTAGATCATTGAACGTTCCTATCCATAAGCGATTTTGCGAATCCAGTGCCAGGGAGCGGATATAATTGGAACTGATACTTTTAGGATTGGAAGAAGAATGATGATAAGCCTTGACCTCTTTCGTTTTCGGGTTGAGCAGAAGCAGACCGGCTCCTTCGGTAGCTACCCATATACGGGTAGGAGATTGCTGCAAAATGGCCTGAATCTGTTTCGTTTCCGTTATCGGAGTAATCTTTTCCAGTTTCTTTTGAGGAATGGAATAGCTGTAAAGCCCGTCGACCGGGGTACCGATATAGATAATATCCCCCTGTCTGTAAAGAGCTGAAGCTATAAGCTTGTGCATAGCGGTACTAAAAGAATCGTCTACAAACTTGGATTCTTTAATATCGAACATGGTCAGTCCTTCCTGTGTGCTTATAAGCAACTGTTCCGGTGAGATTTCTGCAATACCATTGATTTGTTGCCGTTTGCCCTTTTTCTCGTAGAAGAAATTTCTGAATTTGTCTTTTTCTTCGTCATAATATGACAAACCATCCCGCGTACCGATCCAGACACGTCCCTGACTGTCAGTCTTTACGATTCGTGAAATGTCATTAGCAATACTGTTCGGATCCTCTTCATTATGTTGATAAACTGTAAATGAATACCCGTCATACTTGTTTACTCCATCATAGGTCGCGAACCACATATTACCTCTTTGGTCCTGATCGATAGAAAATACGGTGCTTTGTGACAATCCTTCGTTAATAGAAATATAAGAGAAGTTAATTTGCTCCGGAACTTCAGAAAAAACGCAATTAACCCCTATACATAGAAAGAGTAGACAGATTGTTGTTTTTTTAAGGCTGTTCATTATTAGTTCATAAGATTAATAATGGCATCAAAGATAGCAAAATCTTTTATATGGAGGTATTCAATAGAGAGAAAGTAAATATAGGGAATGAAAAAATACCACCGATTATACAGATTAGCACGGATTTTTATATCGACAATCTTCGAATTACAATTAAATCTGTGTTAATCTGTGTAATCGGTGGTGAAACTTGAAACTGGTAGGTAATTTATTTAGCTAAATCTCCTATCTCGTCTAAATTCTTCTGAATATCTTCGTCATTCAATGTATAATTCACCAGATCACCGGCCAAATACTTGTCATAAGAAGCCATATCGATCAGACCATGTCCCGAAAGATTGAACAGAATCACTTTCTCTTCTCCTGTCTCCTTACATTTGTTAGCTTCGCGGATAGCCGCTGCAATAGCGTGGCTGGATTCGGGAGCCGGAATAATACCTTCGGACTGCGCAAACAGACAACCGGCTTCGAAAGACTCCAGTTGCTGTATATCTACCGCTTCCATCAGATTATCTTTGAGCAACTGTGAAACGATTACACCTGCGCCGTGATAACGAAGCCCACCGGCATGGATATGAGCAGGAGCAAAATTATGTCCCAAAGTGAACATCGGCAGCAATGGAGTATATCCGGCTTCATCACCGAAGTCATATTGGAACTTACCACGTGTCAGTTTCGGACAAGAAGCAGGTTCGGCAGCAACGAAACGAGTCTTTTTCCCTTCCTGTATGGTGTGGCGCATGAACGGGAAAGAGATACCTCCGAAGTTGGAACCACCTCCGAAACAACCGATCACGATATCCGGATATT
>OAUW01000907.1_pt1 | contig 12037 bp, 9 predicted proteins | sample 1495241 | NCBI WGS metagenome assembly OAUW01 (sample SAMEA2580063, study PRJEB22360) | human gut metagenome | biome: human gut; feature: human-associated habitat; material: faeces | place: Denmark | collected 2008/2010
GGCCTGTTCCGGCGTGATGTCGGTCATTTGGTCGCGCTTCCAGCCGCGGAACGGACCGCCGGAAGCGGTGACGACGAGCTTGGACACTTCGCCGTGCGTGCCGGAACGCAACGACTGCCAGATGGCGGAATGTTCGGAATCGACCGGATTGATCTGCTTGTCGCGTACCTGCGCGCTAAACAGCAGGTGTCCGCCGGCCACCACGGATTCCTTGTTGGCCAATGCCAGCTGGGAGCCTGCCTGCAGTGCCGCGATGGACGGTTCGAGGCCGATGGAGCCGGTGATGCCGTTAAGCACCACGTCGGCGCCGGAGCCTGCCATGGCGATCACCGCGTCAGGGCCGGCTGTGATGTTGACGTTGCCTGCGCCGGCCTGTTCCAACGCCTCACGTAGCGCGGGGACGGCTTCCTTGTAGAAGATCGCGACGGTTGGCACATGGAATTTCGCCGCCTGCTGCGCAAGCAGTTCGACATGTGCTCCGCCCGCGGCGAGACCCGTCACGGTGAAGCGGTCGAGATGACGTGAGATGACGTCAAGGCCTTGGGTGCCGATGGATCCGGTGGAGCCCAGAATTACTACGGTTGATGGTTGCATGGGTTATGCGCTGCTCTCCGTATGATATGCCGATGTTCCGGCATTGGTTTGGACTATGTAAGTTTGGACTATGTAAGTTGGGACTGTGTAGTCGAGGCTGTGTAGTTGGGATTGTGTAAACGCGAGAACAGGCTGACGATTCCGCCAGCCTGTTTATTACCGTTGGTTCACTCGAAGGACGGGAACGACAGATCCGGAATATCGAGATTGTCGTCGTTGCCCGACGCCGGGAAAATCGACCTGAAAGCCGGGCTTGGTTCCGGCTTTTTGTCCTCCTGCTGCTTGTCCGCGTCGGGTTCGGCGGACGGTTCAGTTGCCGGGACAACTGCCGGTTCTACGGCAGGTTCAGCCGGAGCGGCCGGCTCGGCCGGAGCCTGTTCAACAACCGGAGCCGGAGTGACAATTGGGTTCGAATCCGGAACCGGAGTGGCCGGAGCGGCCGGTTCAGGCGTGAAGGATGGCGGCACCGAGGCTGCGAGGGAGCTCAGGCTCGTCGAACCGGTGGTGACCTGAGGCAAGTCGGACGCGGACAGGCTCGGAACCTGCGGCGTGAACGTGTTTTCCGTCTGGTTCGTCTCATTGATGGTGTGGGCCAGATGCGCCAACGCGGCCAAAGACGGATCCTGCTGCGGCTCGGGTTCAACCGGAGCCGGCGGGAATGCCGGAGCGGCTGGAGCCTGCGAATCGGTCGCGGTCGGAGCCGGAGCCTTTGGCGCGGCATCTTCCATCGCATCATCGGCAAGCGGATCGAACGCCTGGGTCTCTTCAACGGCGCTCGGCGCGGAAGAAGCGGAATCGGTCTGCGGCTGGAACACCGGCGGAACCACCGGAACCGCAGGCGGAGTGTTCATCGGCGTGGCAGGCACGCTCACCGGGGAGGTGACCGCGGACGTGAAGATCTCATGCTCGGCCTTGTTCAGCGCGTCGAAGGAATCCTCTTCGCTCGGCGTGACGGTTGGCACAGTAGGAGGAACCGGAGCAGCCGGAACCGTGGCGGAAGGAGCTGCGAACAGCGGTGCGATCATCTGGGTTTCGCCAGCTGCGGAATCACTGGAAGCCGGGGCAACGGACGGTGCGGCCGCGGCCATCGCCTCTTCGGAGGGTTCACCGACGAAATCCGCGACGCGCGCATACGATTCGAGTCGGGTCAGCAACTGCGCGCAGGCGGCCAGATAGTAATCCACCTGACGTTCGTCGTATCCCCTCTTGCCTTTGCGCTGAGTGAAGATCACGTTACTCAAGGTCTGGGAATTCGTGTCGGCGATCGCCTTGGCGTCCGCTTCACTGACTTCCTCGACACCCAGCTCGCCGGCGGCTTTCGTCAGGCACTTGTCGATCACGCTGTCGACCTGCTTGCGGTCGTAGCTCGGATTTTTGCCCTCGCCCGGCTTGAACCGTTGGCCATGCTCGCGTTCGGCATGCGCGTCGAGCTTCTTGAACAGGTCCTCGGTCTGCGCCTTCCATGCCACACGGCCATGCTGGGAGATTTCCCACGTGGTCTGCTTGTCGACCACGGCACGTTCCAGACGGGCAAGCGCGGCATCCACTTGGGCGATCACATAGCCGCCCTTGACCAGTTCGAAGGAGACGTTCTGAATATCATGCTGGGTGAGTTGCGCGCCCTCACCTTCATACAGCATGTGCGCACGTTCAAGGAAAGCATCCACCTGTTCCGCATCGTAGCCCCACTTTCGCTTCGCGGCATGAGCGATTCCCGATGCGTTCTTCTCGGTTTCAGGTTCCTGTGCCATTGGCGTTCGACCTCCTGCTACACGTATTAACGTCACTACTTTACGTGATTGATTCGACGCAGACGCCGTAAAAGATGAAAATTCAGTGAATCGACACGTGCGGCTCATCGCTCACACGGCGGTTTCGTACCGATCAAGCGGCATCATATCCGCCATGCCGACACACGAGTGCGGCTCATCGCGCGGATACGGTACAGTAGTTCGTTGCGGGCGATTAGCTCAGTTGGTTAGAGCGCCACCTTTACACGGTGGATGTCGGGGGTTCGAATCCCTCATCGCCCACTTTTCGCAACGCCGTGAAAAATCAAGGAATCGCATATCATCCCGCGTAATATCAACGCGCGCACCCGTGTTTTGCCCACATTCCGCCCACGTTTTGTTTGTGTTTTGCCGGAAAGTCCACGTAATAGCGAAATCCCCCAAACCCAATGGACCCGGGGGATTTTCGTATACGCGAGAAAAATCGCGAAAAGTCTTGGTTTACTTGCCCTTGCCGAACGCGCGCAGGTGAATACCGTTCCAATCGGAGCTGACGGTCAGCGGAGTGGCGGCATTCATGCCGGCGGTCTTGGCCGCGGACTGCACGGTGCTGGAGCTTGCGGCACCCGGACGTCCCGGCTTCGGGGTGAGCACCCACAGCGGGCCGTCATCGCCGAGAACCGCATAGGCGTCGACAATGGTGTCGGCCAGTTCGTCCTCGTCATCGCCATCACGCCACCAGATGATCACACCATCGACTGCGGAGTCATAATCCTCGTCGACCAGCTCCTCACCGGTCAGTTCCTCGATCTTGGCGCGGATCGAGTCATCCACATCATCGTCCCACAGCCATTCCTGTACCAGGTCGCCGGCGTGGAAACCGAATTCTTCAGCGTTATCAGATGCCGTTTGATTCACGTTCGTCAATATACCAACACTGCTCGAACATATACGTTACGAACGCCGGAATCGCCCACTTTTCGAGATGAAACGGCGATTTCCGCCTGTATCACGCCTATCTCCTTCCGCCGCACGCTCATTGCTTGACGGTGCATTGCGGCAGTGAACCGCCTTTACCATCGCGGATGGCGACCAGCGCGTCGTACGCCTCATCCAACGTGCCCACCTTCACCACGTGGAGGCCCTGTGGCACATGACCGACCACGTCAGAGCAGTTGGATTCCGGAGCAAGGAACCACGTGGCCCCTTCACGCTTCGCGCCGATCATCTTCAACCGGATGCCGCCGATCGCGCCAACCTTGCCTTTGGCGTTCATCGTGCCGGTGCCCGCGATGGTCTTCCCGCCGGAAAGCTGTTCTCCGGTCACCTTGTCGATCAGACCGAGCGTGTACATCATGCCCGCGGACGGGCCGCCGATGTCGTCGACGTGCATGGACACCTTCATACCGGACACGTCATAACCGTGCGCCTTGAGGAACCGCTTCGCGGCCGTGGCCGCGGCGTTCTGCGATGAGGACATCTCCTTGTTGCTTTCCTTCGCATAGTCCTTGGCGCTTTGTCCGACGGGGAACACGGCCTCCTGCGGAATCACCGTGGCCTTCGGATTGGCCCATGCCAGCAACGCCTGCGCGTTGGTCACAGGATATCCGGGAACGCCTGAGGCGTTGACGGTGACGAGCAGTAGTTTGCCGGAGTCCTTATGCGTCTTCACGCCGGACACGTCGATGACCTGCTTGCCTTCGACTTTTCCGAGCACGTCCTGGGTCGGTCCCGGCTCCTGCACCACGTACGCGCTGGGCGCAATAAGCACCAGCACGCAGAGCACGGCCACGATCGGTCCGGCGAGATATCGCCAAGGGCGAACATCGAACCACCGTCCGACCTGACGCCAACGTCGTCTGATACGTGGCAGAAGGCCTTGAGACGACCCGTTACGTGTGCTTTTGGCGTGAACTCGCTGTGTTTCCTGCATATCGGCCATGCCTCCCATACTATGGAAGGCAACGAACTTAACAATCGCATGGAACAAAGGCAGGAAACGGTATGGATGAGAATGCGATCCGCCAGTGGCTTATCGATTGCTTCGGACCGATTCAGGGCGAGATGGCATGGAACCAGCTTTCCAACATGCCGGAAGCCGTACGCGACCAGCTGATGAGTCAGGATCCGAGCACGCTGCCCAAGCCCGAAGAGGTCAAGTCCATGATGCAGGCGTTCACCGCCGGCGGACTCAACACCATGGGAGATATGCAGCAGGCCGTGGAACAGGGGCCGATCAACATCAAACTGGCGAAATCGCTCGCGTTGCAGCAGGCGAATGGTGCCGGATCGGACAGCAGCGTGAACGCCGAAACCGGCGAAATCGCAAGACGTGCCATCAGCGAGGCGAACCTGTGGCTTGATACCGCTTGCGAGTTCAACCCGGCGCAAGGCGAGACGCAGCTGCTCACCCGCGCCGGCTGGGTGGAGGACACAATCGACGCGTGGGCGCAGTTCGCCTCCCCCGTGGCCGAATCGATGAACGACGCTCTGGCTTCGATTCTGTCGCAGCGTTTCGGCGACGGCGAAATACAGACCGAGATTTCCGGGGTTTTCGCAGGCCCCATCGAAATTCCGATTCCGGACGAAATGAAAAATCCGGCGAAGCTGATGCGATTCGTCGGCAACACGTCGTTCGCCATGCAGTTGGGGCGTGCCGCCGGCGACCTGTCCCATGAGGTGCGCGGCAGCTTCGATCAGGACATCGCGCTGCTGAAGAATCCCGCCGGCGGACTGATCGTGCAGAACGTGACCGAATACGCGAAGTCGCTGGATATCGACGTGAACGAAGTGATGGGCTATCTTGCGCTGCAGGAGCTTGCGCATGCCAGGCTGTTCGCCTCCGTGCCGTGGCTGATGCCCCGCTTCGAGGCGCTGCTGGGCAAATACGCGCGTGGCATCACCATCGACATGGATGCCATGGAGGAGCAGATCCGTGAGGCGGAGTCCATCGATCCGGATTCCATGGCCAGCGCGGTGAACATCACCAAGGTGGCGTTCCCGGACACTCCGGAGCAGAAGCAGGCCATGAAGGCGTTGGAGAATCTGCTTGCCTTGGTGGAGGGCTGGGTGGATGCCGTCGTGTGGCGTGCGGGCATGGCGCATATTCCGCATATCGAACAGCTTCGTGAGATGTTGCTCCGCGAACGCGCCATCGGAGGCCCTGCGGAACGCACGTTCGAAAGCCTGATGGGCATGCAATTGCGCCCCAAGCGCATGCGTGAGGCGGCCGCGCTGTGGGAAAGCATCGGCGCGCAGGAAGGCCCCGAGGCGCGCGACGCGAAATGGTCGCATCCGGATCTACTGCCGCAGTTGCCGGACGAACAGTCCGAGGATAGCTCCAACGAAGAGAACGGCGCCGCATCCGCCACTACCGGTACGGAACAGACCACGGCGCAACAGGATATTCCGGACAGCATCGATTGGGATGCCGAACTGTCCAAGCTGCTCGACGAGGAAGAGCACAAGGGCGATGACGCCGACAGCACGAACGACGCCGACGGCACAGATGACGCCGGCGATACGAACGCTTCCGGCGACCCGCAGTCACCGGAAGAAGCGTGATTTCCTGCGCCCGCGATCGGACCCATCGTCCTCGCGGGCGCGCGCATAGGACACGTCGAGCGTGTCTTCGGCACGCGTGACCGCCACGTACATCAATCGCCGTTCCTCTTCCAGAAGGTCGCCTTCGGGCGGTGAACCGTATGGAATCAGCCCTTCGGAGCACCCGATCAGGAACACGTGTTTGAATTCCAGGCCCTTGGAGGCATGGATGGTGGAGATGGTCACGCCTTTAACGTCGCCGCCTGCGCCAAGTGCTTCCAACATGGCCAAGCGGGTCTGAGCGTCATCCGCGAGCCCGGAGTTCTGCCATCCGCTGTCTCGTTTGACGCGGTAGCGCAGGTGTTGTTCGTCCAGTGCCCGGCAGAGGATTTTCTGCTGCGCGTTGACTCGGGTGAGGATGGCGCAGTCGCCCGGAGATGCTCCCTCGTCCACGAGTCTGCGGATGCGTGCAGCCACGCCCCGGGCTTCTTCGAGATCGCTGTTGTAGACGGTTTGCGCGACTCGGCGGCCTTGGTCTCGCTTGGAGTTGAGTTTGAGATAGTCGGCGCGTTGCGGTGAGACTTCGAGCACGCGGTTGGCGTAGTTGACGATCTGCGGGGTGGAACGGTAGTCGTTGTTGAGTCTGACGTCGGCGGTGAGGGGTCCGAATTCGGAGGCGAAGTTGAGCAGGTTGTAGCTGCTGGCTCCGGCGAACGAGTAGATGGTCTGTGCCGGGTCGCCGACCACGCAGATGTTGCGGTTGTCACCGAGCCATCGGGTGAGCAGCCGATGCTGCAGGGGCGAGACGTCTTGGTATTCGTCGACGGTGAGCCATGTGATGCCGGAGCGGATGTTGGCCGCCACGTCTTCGTCGCTTTCGATGAGGTGGCAGGTGATGAGCAGGATGTCGTCGAAGTCGATTTCGTTGCGATTGGTTTTTTCGGTTTCGTATGCTCTGTAGATGTCCACGAATTGGCTTGGTTCCAGTCCTGCCGGCGGCTGGTGGTGGATGGCCGCGCAGACGCGTTCATAGTCTTCCGGCGCGATGAGCGAGATTTTGCACCAGTTGATTTCGGCTTGCAGGTTGCGCACGGTGTCGTCGTCCACCTGCTGGGTGGTGACTCGGCGTAGGGAATGTTCCACGATTTCGCGCGGATTGCGTGAGATGAACGGCATGGGCCCTTCGCATACGTCTGGCCAGATCCGACGGAGTTGGTGTAGTGCCGCGGAGTGGAAGGTGGCGGCTTTGACGTCGGATGCGACGTCGAGTTGGGATAGTCTGTTGCGCATTTCCGCGGCCGCTTTGACGGAGAAGGTCACGGCGAGCGTGGCGCGCGGATCCCATGCCTTGGTGGCGCATGCGTAGGCGATTCTTCGGGTGACGGTCCGCGTTTTGCCGGCACCTGCGCCGGCGATGATACGGACGGGACCGCGCACGGCGGTCGCCGCCATGCGCTGCGCATCGTCCAGTCCGTCGAGAATCGCTTCCGCTGTTGCATCCATATGCTCCATTGTGGCAGATTGCGTGACGAGACGGACGTCATCGGCGCGATTAACCGTGAATTCGTGGCAAGTCGCGCCCTTATTAGCCTTCAGTGTGTATTAAGGTTGGAATTGTGACCGAACGAAGCAGATTTATGATGGCCGCCTTGGCGAGCGCGGCGATGCCGAACGCCACCATCGCTGGCACGCGTGACAGCGAGCAGGTCAACGCCACCGACAAGGGGTATGGCATTGATCATGCCGTGGTGCAGGACGCCGCGGGCAAGTTGTATGACACGTTCGCTTCGAACACGCCGAAGGGACGCAAGCGTCTCGCTGGTCGCGTGCGTGCCGCACAGACGTTGATGGGCAACCGCGAGTTGGGCGGATTGGGGTTCGACGTCGATCGCGTTCTGGCGTTCTCCAACGGCGAACAGGAGAGGTCCGTCACAGGAGACGTTTCCGTGATGATCGCCACGCATCATGATGGTCAGGCGCGTCCGCTGACGCTGCTGACGTTGGACGACTGTGCCAGCGTGGGCACCGCGTTGGGCGCGATACACCGTCTCCGTCCGGATTTTCTGCAGGAGGCCGGCTATCCGGTGTTCTCCACGGGGCAGATTCGCGCGCAGCTGACCGCATGGATCAAGCGTTTGCGTCAGGCTGGCCATGTGCCGCAGGAGATCACGACGAGCTGGTCCGACGTTCTTGAAACGGACGGCCTGTGGTCGTTCGCCACTTGTCCGGTGCATGGTGGCCTGTCCGACGGCGATGTGCTGTTCTCGGGCTCGTCGATCACCGCCATCACGAACTGGCAGGATATGCAGGTCAATGATCCGGCACGTGATTTGGCGTGGATTTTCTCCAAACTTGACGAAAACCACCGTAATGCGTTGCTCAGCGCGTATGGACGCATGCTGGGCAATCGTTTGGACGATCTGATCATGCTGCGCGCCAACCTGTGGCTGCAGATGGAACAGGTGGGCGATTTCATCAGCGCGTTGAATCAGGCCGATAGCGTCAAGATCATGCAGTTCAAGGCGCAGGTGGAGCGTTTGGCTCACCAGTTGGGTATGCTCACCGCGAAGAACCATAGGCCGAGCGAGACGCGTCAGGACGAGCAGAAGGCCGGCAACCGTCCGCCGAGCACCATCACCGTGGGCACGTTGCTGGACGAATCGGAACGTCGCAGGCAGGCGGCGGCGCAGCAGAATAACGATGCCGACGCGACCGGCGAACGTCATATCGACGCGACCGATATGGATGATGACAGGACCGGCGATTTCGATGTTACCGGCTCCCAGCCCGTCCGTAAGACGAAGCAGATCGTCGATGACGCCACGGAAGCGTTCGATGTGACTGCCGCCGAACATATCGTCTCCGCCGGCATGGTTTCCGGCAATGCCGATTCGGACGATACGAGCGAACGTGAGGAATCCCCCGTCAGCACGTTCGTTCCGGAGCAGTCCGCGAGGGAGCGTCACGAGTCGTTGCCGTCCAGTTCGACCATTGTGATCAGCACGTTGCAGACCGCCGATGGCAGCGATGACACGAACGAGGAGGAAATTCCTCAAGCCCATAGCGAAGCGGCGACCATGCTCATTCCGCTGCTCGAACGCGATGAGGCCACTATGCAGAAGGCCAAAGCGGAGGTCGACCGGCTGCAGGCCGAGGACGCCACCGATGAGAAACCGCGCGTAGAATAAGCGCATACATTGCAAACGAATTTGCACACGAACACCCTTACAAGGAGCATCATGGATATCGAACTGGGCATTCAGAACGTGGCGCGCACCGTCACCTTCAGCACCGAGCAGAGCGCCGACGAGGTGAACAACGTCATCGCCGAGGCCGTGGAGAATGGCAAGACCATCAACCTGACCGACGACAAGGGCCGTCGCATCGTGGTGCCGGCCGGTTCTCTCGGCTATGCCATCATCGGTTCCGAAACCAAGCACGCCGTCGGCTTCGGCAATCTCTGATCGCCACCTGCAAACGCGTTGGACACGTTCCAAATGAAAAAGACGTCGGACCATATCAGGTTCGACGCCTTTTTCATATTCGATTCATGTATCCGGTTCACGCTTGGAAATTCCATATCCGGATTTCATGCGGCATGTGAGCTGCCGACGCGACCGATCAAATCCACACCCCGATGCAGGATTTCGCGTACAGTGTCGTCGTCGGTAAGGTTCTCGCCCAGACCGTTCGGCTTGCCTTTGCCATGCCAGTCCGAGCCGCCGGTCACCAGCAGATCGTGCCGTGCGGCAATCGTCAGCAATCGTTCCCGCTGTTCCGGAGGATTGCCGCGATGCCATACTTCCAAGCCGTCCAAGCCGTCGGCGATCATCGCGTCAAGCTGCTCGTCGGACAGCAGCCGGCGGTTGCGTTGCGGATCGCCCGCATGCGCGGCGACCACCACACCGCCCGCCCCCTTGACGGCGGCGATGACCTCGTGCGTCGACGGCGACGGCGTGGGAATGTAATACTTGGATTTGGCGCTCACCGCGTCGGCGAACGCGTCGGAACGCGTCTCGTACACGCCCGCCGCGACCAGCGCGTCGGCGATGTGCGGACGGCCGATTGTGGTGCGCTCCCCTTCCTTCACTTGGGCGAGCACATCGTCCCACGTAATCGGGAAATCCTGCGACAGCCGCTCAACCATGCGTTTCGTACGATGTAATCGCGCCGCACGCGTGTTGGCGAACATGCTGGAAATATGCTCGTTGGACGGATCATATTGGAAGGCGAGCATGTGCACGGACACATCTTCGTCGACGGCGGTGATTTCCGTGCCCAGCAGTAACGGCAAACCGATTTCCTCCGAGGCTTCCGTCGCCTCGCCCCAGCCGGCGGTGGTGTCATGGTCGGCAATCGCCACACCATGCAAGCCAAGCTTCCTTGCCTGCTCCACCAGCGTGCGCGGCGTCTCCGTACCGTCGGAAAAGACGGTATGGCAATGAATATCCCAACCTTGTGCGGGTGGTTCCGCGTAACTCACGTGACTCATATGACTATCGTAAGCTCGAATCCGCGGTTTTTCGCGTAGACTGAGACATGACAACGTTTGTATTTTGATTTTCCAAGGATTGACGATGAGCGATTTTGAAGGCCAGGCCGCTGTGGACGCAGCCGATGACGAAACGAGCGTCGGCACAGCCGTCGCCATGGACGACGACTACACGAAGCCGCGCGGGTGGCGTCACGGCGCAACGTGGACGTATCTGATCATGCTGCTCGCTTCGGCGGTGGCATTGCTCGTATCGTTCATTCTGTCGGCGGACACGCTGAAAATGGCACGCAATCCCGGGCAGAAGCTCAACTGCGATGTGAACGCCGTGCTGTCCTGTTCCACGGTGGCCGAATCCTGGCAGGCGGAAATCGTGAAGTTCGCCGGATTGAGCTTCCCGAACGCGTTCTTCGGCATTGCCGCCGAATCGGTGTTCGTGACGATCGCGGTGATCGGATTGTCCAAGGTGGCCGTGCCGCGTTGGTTCGCGCTGTGCACGTGGCTTGGTGGCCTTGCCGCGTTGGCGTATTCGTATTGGCTGACCACGCAGTCGCTGTTCGTCATCAACGCGATGTGTCCGTGGTGCCTGGTGCTGATGTTCTCCACCACCGTGCAGTTCATGGCGTTGTCGCATGCCACGGTGGCCGTGCAGGATATGCCGTCCGGTCATGCTGGATTGCGCAAGTATTACCGGCTGAATTTCGATCTGATGGTCGATGTGGTGTGGATTGTGGCGTTGATTGTGGTCATTCTCGTCAAGGACGGCCCGATGCTGTTCGCCTGATACGGTTTGCATCGAACCTTTTACGATGAAGGCCGACCCTGCGGGGCTGGCCTTTTGTCTACTCGTTTTCCGTTTGCTGCCGCAGCGGTTACAGCAGTTCGATTTTGCCCACGATGGTGGCGCTGCCGGTAAGCTTCACGTCTTCGTCGGTCACGTCGACGCGCAAGGTGCCGCCACGTACGGTGATGGTCCAATGGTCGATGCCGGTTTTGGCGCGCAACGTGATGGCGGTGGCGCATAGGCCCGTGCCGCACGACAGGGTTTCGCCGCAACCGCGTTCGTTGACGCGCATGGTGGCCTCGCCCGCATCGTCGCCTTCGCTTTGCTCGTCGATGCGCACGAACTCCACGTTCTGGTCCGACGGAATCTCGGGCGCGACGACCGGCTTGGTGACCAGATCAAGGTCTTCGACGTTCGGCAGGCTGGCGAATGCGTCCTCAAGAACGGCCACGACGTGAGGATTGCCCATGTCCACGAACGTGCCACGTGCGGAACCGGACGTGCCCGGAATGGTCACTTCGTAACCGTCGACGTCGCCACGCTTCCATGCGCCCATCTCCACTTGGAACACGTCCTTGCCAAGGCCCGGCACATCGCCGAGCGAAGTCAGGACCTTCACGCCGGCGCGGGTGCCGAGATGGAATGGCGTGCCGCCCGGCTGGTCGGCGATGCCCTGCCGCTGCGCGAACAAGGTGATCGCACGTGTGCCGTTGCCGCACATCTCGGCCAGCGAGCCGTCCGCGTTGCGGTAGTCCATGAACCAGTCCGCATCGCCCGCCGCGCAATCGGCGATCTGCCTTTCGTTCACATCGGACACCGCCTGCGGATGCGCCAGACGGATCAGGCCGTCGCCGCCGATGCCGAAATGGCGGTCGCACAGGAATCGCACTTCAT
>OAUW01000909.1_pt1 | contig 12004 bp, 10 predicted proteins | sample 1495241 | NCBI WGS metagenome assembly OAUW01 (sample SAMEA2580063, study PRJEB22360) | human gut metagenome | biome: human gut; feature: human-associated habitat; material: faeces | place: Denmark | collected 2008/2010
TACTTTTCTTGTATATATTGCATAATATAGTGATAAATTAATGAAAAAAATTATTAATGTTTTAAACTGAAAAACTTTATCATTAAAAATTTCAATAAAGTTATTGACATCTAACCAAAATTAGAATACACTAACCACATGATAAAGATAATGTTTATCACTTATTAAATGCAAAGGAAGGGATGAAGAAATGCCGTTATCAATGGTAAATGCCGGTGAACCTTTTACAATCAAAAGAATCGGAGGCAAAGAAGAAGTGAAGAGACATCTTGAGGAGCTCGGCTTCGTAGTAGGAGGAGTTGTCACAGTTGTTTCTGAGATTAACGGAAGCCTGATCGTTAATGTTAAAGAATCCAGGGTTGCCATTGGAAAAGATATGGCAAGCAAAATTATGGTCTGAACCATAATTTCTTCCTGAAAGAAAAATAAAATTCTAGAGCGTATAGATTGTGGAAATGATTTTTCAGACACGCTCCGGGGAAAGGAGGGAAAGAAACTTGAAGACATTAAAAGAAGTTCATGTTGGAGAGACCGTTAAAGTCCAGAAGCTTACCGGTGAAGGTCCGGTCAAGAGAAGAATCATGGATATGGGAATTACTAAAGGCGTGGAAATTTATGTAAGAAAAGTTGCACCTCTGGGAGATCCTGTAGAAGTAACTGTAAGAGGATATGAATTATCCTTACGTAAAGCAGATGCCGAAATGATTGTCGTGGAATAATTTTTTTGACATCATGTTAGGTCTTTCTAACAATTAGTGCTATCTAATAGTTAATAAAAACTAAGTATTAGTGATGACTAATAACTGTTGAGTGTGATATCAACAGCAGAAAGATTGGATAAAGCGATCAAAATAAAAGAGATCAAGAAATCAGAGGAGAGAGATTATGTCAGTAAAAATCGCACTCGCAGGTAATCCGAACTGCGGTAAAACGACATTGTTCAATGCACTGACCGGCTCAAATCAGTTTGTAGGTAACTGGCCAGGTGTAACTGTCGAGAAAAAAGAGGGTAAGCTGAAGGGACACAAGGATGTGGTCCTCACTGACTTACCTGGTATTTATTCTTTATCACCATATACACTTGAAGAGGTAGTTGCAAGAAATTACATTCTTCAGGAAAAACCGGATGCGATGATCAATATCGTTGATGGTACTAATATTGAGCGTAACCTGTATCTTACAACACAGATTCTGGAACTTGGGATTCCGGTCATCATGGCAGTCAACATGATGGATATCGTTGAGAAAAACGGTGATACAATACATATTGATAAACTGAAAAAGAAACTTGGCTGTGAAGTTGTTACTATTTCCGCGCTGAAGGGAACTGGAATCACAGAAGCTGCAAACAAGGCAGTTTCCATTGCCCAGAGCCATAGGAAAGTAACACCTGTCCATGAATTCTGCGATAAAGCAGAAGAGATCATCGGAGCAGTTGAGAATAAACTGACCGGTGTGGTACCGGAAGAACAGAAGAGATTCTTCGCGATCAAGCTTCTTGAAAGAGATGACAAGATCATTGAGCAGATGAATACATCCGTAAATGTATCTGCCGAGATCAAAGAAATGGAAGATGAGTTTGACGACGATACAGAAAGTATTATCACAAATGAGAGATATGTTTATATTTCTTCTATCATTGGTCAGTGTGTGACTAAGGCAAGAAAAGATAAACTTTCCACATCTGATAAGATCGACCGTATTGTTACCAACAGATGGCTGGCACTGCCGATTTTTGCAGTTGTAATGTTTATTGTATATTATGTATCTGTAACTACAGTTGGTGCTTTCGTAACTGACTGGACAAACGATGTTCTGTTTGGTGAGATCATTCCTCCGGCAATTGAATCCGGACTGAATGCGATTGGCTGTGCAGCATGGTTACAGGGACTGATCCTTGACGGTATTGTAGCCGGTGTGGGAGCTGTTCTCGGTTTCGTACCTCAGATGCTTGTACTGTTTGCATTCCTTGCATTCCTTGAGTCCTGTGGTTACATGGCTCGTGTAGCATTTATCATGGACAGAATTTTCCGTAAATTCGGTCTTTCAGGTAAATCCTTCATTCCAATGCTTATCGGCAGCGGATGCGGTGTTCCGGGTGTTATGGCTTCCCGTACGATCGAGAATGACCGTGACAGAAAGATGACAATCATGACAACTACATTCGTTCCCTGCGGAGCTAAACTTCCGATCATTGCCATGATCGCAGGTGCATTCTTCGGAAACAGCGGATGGGTTGCAACAAGTTCTTACTTTGTCGGTATCGCAGCAATTATCTGCTCCGGTATCATTTTAAAGAAAACAAAAATGTTTGCCGGTGATCCGGCTCCGTTCGTTATGGAGCTTCCTGCATACCATTGGCCAACAGTCAGCAACATCTTAAGAAGTATGTGGGAAAGAGGCTGGTCCTTCATTAAGAAAGCCGGAACAATCATCCTTCTTTCAACAATCATTCTGTGGTTCTTAATGAGCTTCGGATGGGAAGGCGGAAGCTTCGGTATGGTTGAAGAACTTAACGAGAGTATCCTTTCTAAGATCGGTACAGCAATCGCATGGATCTTTGCACCTCTTGGCTGGACAAAAGCCGGCGAAGGATGGAAGATGGCAGTTGCAGCTGTTACAGGTCTGATCGCAAAAGAGAATGTAGTAGCTACATTTGGTATGCTTTATGGATTCGCAGAAGTTGCAGAAGACGGTGCTGAGATCTGGGGTAACCTGGCAGCAGCCATGACACCGATCGCAGCTTACGGCTTCCTGGTATTCAACCTTCTTTGTGCTCCTTGCTTCGCAGCTATGGGTGCGATCAAGAGAGAGATGAACAATACAAAATGGTTTTTATTTGCAATCGGATATCAGTGTGGACTTGCATATCTTGTGTCTCTGTGTATCTATCAGATCGGTACACTGGTTACAGGCGGTGGTTTCGGTATCTGGACAGTGGTTGCATTCGCAATAATCATCGGATTTTTATATCTGCTGTTCAGACCTTATAAGGAAAGCAGCAGCCTTAATGTAAATGTAAAGGGTATGGCAAAAGCCAGATAAAACAGTAATAAGATCAGAGCCTGCGTCCCATCTGGTGGTGCGGGTTCTGATAAACAGAATTGCAACTGTTTCATACCTTTTTCATTGCGGAGCGTGTTAATGAGAACGAAGTGAACAGTAACGTATCTTCACAGTTAGTGGACTGCTGATTATCAGATTGCAGTATAGTGATTATATGTGTATGATAATGATATAAAGCAGGAGGTGTCATTTATGGGAACATTGATTGTAGGAGCAATTTTGATTTTAATTGTCGGACTGATCATAAGAGGAATCGTCAGAGACAAAAAAAGCGGCAAGTCATCATGTGGCGGAGACTGCAGCCACTGCAGAGGGTGCCATTGAGAATCAGGCATATTACTGAAACCTGATGCCAAACAGCAGCCATATGTCAGGAAACAGAAATTAACAAGCGGAAGGATGATGTGATTTTGGGAGCAGCAGCATTACAGAGACAGGAAAATTGTAAAGAGCCCAATTACCAGAGAACCCGAATGCAGAAAGATGTTGTAATCCAGGAATTAAAGAAGCGAGGATGCAGGATTACCAAACAGAGAAGAATGCTGTTGGAAGTCATTCTTGAAAATGAGTGTTCCTGCTGTAAAGAAATCTATTACAATGCATCCCGCCTGGATCCGGGCATCGGATCAGCTACGGTTTACCGTATGGTAAATCTTTTGGAAGAAATTGGTGCGATCAGCAGAAGAAATATGTATAAAATCGTGAGAAATCCGGATTGTAAAGATGAAAGTGTATGCACCATTGAGCTGGATGATAATACAGTCCAGAAATTATCAAAAGACAGTTTTAACAATGTAGTTCTGACAGGACTGAAGGCCTGTGGATACATTGACAAACAGGAAATTGAGCGGATGTTCGTAAATTCCTGTGATTTTAAACATTGAAAACAAGTAAAAATTTAAATAGAGAACGAACTGATGACCGCCGGGAAATACTGAAGAGTATAATTTCCGGTGGCTTTCTTATATTTCTTCAGTTTTTTACGCTCTTTTGGCAATACGGTTTCCGGTAACCATCTTAACATGTCTGAAATGAGAACATTTCTCAATAAGAAAAAAAAAGTAGAAATACAGAAATTTTGGCTGTATAATACATGAAATATAAATAAGCTGATGTCGCAATAATGCGTTTGCCCATCATATTTATCTGAAAACAGTTCATAACTGTTCAGCACCGAAAGGATGCTGAGTGGTTACAATAAATTAAAAATCACAACAGGAGGATACATCAATGATTAAATTTGACGGTAAAAAAACAGGAATCTTTGCAGCAGGAGTAGCTTTCGGTACAGCAGGTATCAAGATTCTTACAAGTAAAGATGCAAAGAAATTATACACAAACTGCACAGCAGCCGTTTTACGTGCAAAGGCATGTGTAATGAAAACAGCTTCCGCAATTCAGGAGAATGCTGAGGATATTTATGCAGAAGCACAGCAGATCAACGAAGACAGAGCAGCAGCTGAGGAAGTGGTAGAAGATACAGCTGACGAAGCAGCAGAAGAAACAGAAGAGACAACAGATTTCAAAGAAGAGACAGAAGAAACAGAAGAAGGCAGCGAGGAATAATGAAATTTGCTATTAAGCATGAAATAAAAGGACGAATTCGTATCCACCTTGCGCAGAAACACATGACCTACAGACAGGCGGATATTCTGCAGTGTTATCTGGAGAAAGAGGCAAATATCAGCAAGGCATCGGTTTATGTAAGAACTCAGGATGTCGCTGTTGTCTATACCGGCAGCAGAGATGGGCTGATTCGTTTACTGAGCAGATTTTCCTATGAAACTGCTCAGGTATCTGAATCAGCACTTGAGAATTCCGGACGTGAATTAAACGAAACCTATAAAGAAAAACTGATCAACTCTGTAGTAATGCGTGCATTAAATAAAATGTTTCTGCCATATCCGGTACGTGTAGCGATCACTACAGTGAAATCAGTGAAATACATTTATCATGGTGTACGTACTTTGATGAATGGAAAACTGGAGGTACCTGTTCTGGATGCAGCAGCAATCGGTGTATCTATGCTCCGCGGTGACTTCAATACTGCAGGTTCCACCATGTTCCTGCTTGGAATCGGTGAGATCCTTGAGGAATGGACACATAAGAAATCCGTCAATGACCTTGCAAGAAGCATGTCTATCAATGCAGAGAAAGTATGGTTTGTAAATGAAGACGGACAGGAGGTTCTTATATCTGCTTCTTCTGTTAAAGCAGGTGATCTGATACGCGTACATATGGGTAATGTGATTCCGTTTGACGGAGATGTTGCAGCAGGAGAAGCAATGGTCAACCAGACTTCTCTGACAGGTGAATCTGCGCCTGTACGTAAAGCAGAAGGCAGCTTTGCCTATGCAGGAACTGTTCTGGAAGAGGGCGAACTCACTGTTAAGGTTAAAGAAGCAGCAGGTTCCAGCCGCTATGAGAAGATCGTCAACATGATCGAGGATTCTGAGAAGCTGAAATCCTCTGTGGAAAGTAATGCAGAACATCTTGCAGACAGACTTGTGCCATACACTCTTGCAGGTACAGGGATAACTTATCTGCTTACCAGAAACATGACGAAAACCCTTGCGGTACTTATGGTAGATTTCTCCTGCGCACTGAAGCTTGCCATGCCTGTTTCCGTATTATCCGCTATACGTGAGGCAAGTACTCACAGTATTACTGTAAAGGGCGGTAAATATATGGAAGCAATGGCTGATGCCACGACTATTGTATTTGACAAGACGGGTACACTTACAAAAGCAAAGCCTGTAGTTTCAGATGTGGTATCTTTCAGTGAAGAGCTGAGTTCAGATGAGCTTCTGCGTATTGCAGCATGTATGGAGGAACATTTCCCTCATTCCATGGCAAGAGCAGTTGTCAATGCAGCTAAAGAGAAATATCTTGTTCATGAGGAAATGCATTCAAAAGTAGAATATATCGTAGCTCATGGTATTTCTACAACTATTGAAGGCAAAAAGGCAGTGATCGGAAGCTGGCATTTCGTAATGGAAGATGAAAAGTGTGTAATTCCGGAAGGAATGGAAGACAGATTTGAACACCTGCCATTAGAATGTTCTCACCTGTATCTTGCAATCGAAGGAAAACTTGCAGCAGTTATCTGTGTAGAAGATCCGCTTCGTGAAGAGGCTGCAGATGCAGTACGTGAATTAAAAGAAGCCGGCATTACAAAAGTCGTAATGATGACCGGTGACAGTGAACGTACAGCAGCAGCTATTGCGAAACGTGTAGGCGTAGATGAATATTACTCCGAAGTCCTGCCGGAAGATAAGGCATCTTTTGTAGAGAAAGAAAAAGAACTGGGGCATAAAGTTATTATGATCGGTGATGGGATCAATGATTCTCTGGCACTTTCTTCTGCAAGTGTGGGAATTGCTATCAGTGATGGTGCAGCTATTGCACGTGAAATCGCAGATGTTACAATTTCTGCAGATAATCTCCATGAGATTGTTACGTTAAAGAGACTGAGTACAGCGCTGATGAAGCGTATCCACAATAATTACAGAACTATTATCGGTATAAACGGCGGTCTGATCGCACTTGGAGTTACAGGTATCATTATGCCTACAACATCCGCACTGCTTCATAACATGTCAACACTGACTATCAGTTTAAGAAGTATGAGAAATCTTCTTCCAAAAGAAGAGGAAGCATAAAGATAACCATAAAAAACCATATCCGGGATTTCATGATAAAGCAACAGATGCTTAGTCTCTGAAAATCCGGGATATGGTTTTTATTATGTTTTTATTTATAGCAATCCTCTAAAATAATGCATCTTAATCCAGCCCATCAGAGTGTGAAATCCTGCGTCAGATATCTTTGCCGTGCGTCAGCACGCCTGCAGATATCTTCCTTGTCTTTCGCACGCTGCTGAACTGTCTTAAATGCATTATTTACGAGGATTGCTATAATTTTCATGCGTGCCTGCAATAGACTTCTTAATGGCAGCAAAACTCTCTGCGCTGATCGCATGCTCCATCTTACAGGCATCCTCGGCTGCAACCTTCGGGTCAACTCCGATAGAAGTCAGCCATCCGGTCAGAAAGGTATGTCTTTCATAAATCTTATCTGCAATTTCCTGCCCGGTTTCCGTCAGATTGATAAATCCGTTCTCATCAATCGTAATGTAATTACTGGCTTTCAAATTCTTCATTGCAACACTGACACTCGGTTTTGAAAAAGACAGTTCATGCGCAATGTCGATAGAGCGGACATTACCGTTTCTTTTTTTGATCATAAGGATCGCTTCGAGATAATCTTCTCCTGATTCATGTATCGCCATATTGATACCCTCCTTTTTTCTTTCCGATATTGCTGCTGTGAACTGCTGTACGCAAACAGTACAGACAGTTATGTTCTGTCAAAGAGTATCCTATTTCTTTTTATGATTTTGATACCTGCCAGATAATAATATCCTGTTTTTTAAAACATTAAAGCAACACGTTAAACTATAATAACATGGATTATAACATAACTTTTTATTTCCGTAAAGAAATCTCCTCAAAACTATTGACAGAAGAGAAAATAATGTTATAATAAAATCAAACAAATGAACAAGTGCTCATATGTTAATATGAAAGAGATGAGCGGAAAGGGAAAATATTATGAAGAAAACTTATAAAATCGATGTAGACTGTGCAAACTGTGCTAATAAAATGGAGGAAGCTGCCAAGAATACAGCCGGTGTTAAAGATGCAACAGTTAATTTCATGATGCTGAAGATGATCGTTGAATTCGAAGACGGACAGGATCCAAAAGCAGTTATGAAAGATGTATTAAAGAACTGCAAGAAGGTAGAAGACGACTGTGAGATCTATCTTTAATCCTGAGTCATCCGGAGAATGGACTGTTGCATAAAACGTATCCCGGCACTGAGCTTTTCGCCGGAAAGTTTTTTGCAGCAGTCCTGCTTTTATAAGAAGAGAGAGGTATTGATATGAACAAGAAGCAAAAGAAAATGCTGATCAGAATTATCATAGCAGCAGTGCTGATCGTGGTCTTTTCCTTACTGCCGGCAGAGGGATACCTGAGATTTGTTCTTTTTATGATCCCATATCTGGTCATCGGCTATGATATCCTGAAGAAAGCATTTAAGGGTATTTTAAATAAACAGGTGTTTGACGAGAACTTTCTGATGGCTGTAGCCACAGTAGGTGCAATTCTCCTTGGCGATTATTCCGAGGGTGTTGCAGTTATGCTTTTCTACCAGATTGGAGAACTTTTCCAGAGCTATGCAGTGGGAAAGAGCAGACGAAACATCAGTGAACTGATGGATATCCGTCCTGATTATGCGAACATAGAGAAAGACGGAACACTGGAACAGGTTGATCCTGATGAAGTTGAGATCGGAACCATTATTGTTGTTCAGCCGGGTGAAAAAGTACCGATCGATGGAGTGATCACCGAGGGAACTTCTACATTAAATACAAGTGCACTGACAGGTGAGAGTCTTCCGCGTGATGCAAAAGCAGGCGATGAAGTGATCAGTGGCTGTATCAATATGACAGGTCTGCTGAAGATCCGTACAACTAAGGAATTCGGTGAATCTACAGTATCCAAGATCCTTGAACTGGTAGAGAATTCCAGCTCCAGAAAGTCAAAATCTGAAAACTTTATTTCCAAATTTGCGAAATACTATACACCTGCAGTATGTTACGGAGCCCTTGCTCTTGCATTTATCCCGCCGATCGTACTTCTTATTATGGGAAAACCTGCCATGTGGGGAGACTGGATCTACAGAGCCCTTACCTTCCTTGTAATCAGCTGTCCATGTGCGCTGGTCATCAGCATCCCGTTAAGTTTCTTCGCAGGAATCGGCGGAGCCAGCAATCAGGGCATTCTGGTCAAGGGTTCCAACTATCTGGAAACACTGGCTCAGACAAAATATGTTGTATTTGACAAAACAGGTACTATGACTCAGGGTGTCTTCGAAGTAAGTGGTATTCATCACAACGAAATGCCTGATGAGAAATTGTTAGAATATGCAGCACTTGCCGAGTGTTCTTCCTCCCATCCGATCAGCAAGAGCCTGCAGAAAGCATACGGAAAACCAATCGACAGAAATCGTGTTACTGATATTGAAGAAATCAGTGGTAATGGTGTGATTGCCAAAGTTGACGGCATATCTGTAGCTGCCGGTAATACCAAATTAATGAACAGACTTGGCATTGCTTATCAGGATTGCCATCATGTAGGAACTGTTGTGCATATGGCCATTGACGGCAAATATGCAGGACATATCCTGATATCCGATATCATCAAACCTCATGCAAAAGAGGCAATCGCTGAACTGAAGAAAGCCGGAATCAGCAAGACCGTTATGCTGACAGGCGACTCAAAACGTGTTGCAGATCAGGTTGCCGAAGAACTGGGAATCCAGGAAGTATACAGCGAACTCTTACCTGCTGACAAAGTTTCCAGGGTAGAAGAACTTCTTAATCAGAAATCTGAAAAGGATAAACTTGCATTCGTAGGTGACGGTATCAATGATGCTCCTGTATTATCCAGAGCCGATATTGGTATTGCGATGGGAGCGCTTGGTTCAGACGCAGCAATCGAAGCAGCAGATATCGTTCTGATGGATGATGATCCTCTGAAGATTTCCAAAGCGATCAAAATTGCACGTAAATGTATCCGTATTGTATATGAGAATATTTATTTTGCAATCGGCATTAAAATTCTCTGTCTGATCCTTGGAGCTTTAGGTATTGCAAACATGTGGGTGGCCATTTTTGCAGATGTAGGTGTTATGATCTTGGCAGTATTAAACGCGATCCGTACATTATTTGTAAAGAATTTATAAGAAACAGGCAAATCAGCAGAAACCTTTTGTGATAAGCTGGAAAGGTAACAGGTAAGAAAATGGAAGTATGCAAAGAAGAATTATGTGAGAGTAATGAAGTACATGAAGATCTGCTTAAAATTGTAGATGAAACCCTGCCGGAAGAAACAGAGCTTTATGATCTGGCCGAATTATTCAAGGTTTTCGGAGACTCTACCAGAATACGCATTTTGTTTGTTTTGTTTGAGGCAGAGGTATGCGTCTGCGATCTCGCTAAAGCATTGAATATGACTCAGTCTGCGATTTCTCATCAGCTTCGTATTCTGAAACAGAATAAACTGGTAAAGAGCCGCAGAGAGGGAAAATCTATTTTTTATTCTCTGGCAGATGATCATGTCCGCACGATTATCAACCAGGGACGGGAACATATAGAAGAAGATTGAAAAAAGCATCAGTTATCTGAAAGATTATAAATTCAGATAACTGATGCTTTTAAAATTATAGATGAACTCTTTTCAAAATCTCGTTAGTAAGTCCGCCGATTACTACCCCGGCAGCAACACCTGCCACCAGAAGTGCCGGTGCGTATACAAACACACTTGCATTTTGTACGATCAGCATGGCAATGATCAACTGACCGATATTATGGGAAACACCTCCTGCAACGCTGACACCGATCAGACTGAAGGAGGTTTTTTTCAGCATAAGTGTCATAACTGTCATACTAAGCGCGGCCCCTGCCAGACTGTACAGGATACTGAACAGATTTCCGAACATAAATCCGATCACCAGAATGCGGACAACAGAAACCAGGGCAGCCTCCCTAAATGAATATTTCTTCAAAATAAAAAGTACTCCCAGATTGGCAAGTCCAAGTTTAATCCCCGGAATCCCCGCAAAAACCGGCACCAGTGATTCCACATATCCCAAAATAATCGTCACAGCTGAAAAAAGCCCAAGGCAGGCTGTTTTTTGCTTCATAAATCTATTTTCTCCTCTCAAAAAATCCAAAATGGAATTATCAGAATTCTTCAGACATTTTAACACAGAAAAAATATTCCCGCAACCACAAGTTAGATGTAACTAATACTGATTTTTACTGAAAGCATTTATTGAGAAAAAATGACGAATATCCCCGGTAAAAAAGTGTGGATTTTTTCAGACAGACATGTTACTATTTCATAAGTTAGTAGTAACTAATCCACATGATTACTGCTGACAGCCTACCTATAGCAATCCTATATGAATATCTTTGGCAGAAGTCACTCCCTTTTGGTAAAAGTAAAATCCCTTTGGTTAATAAGTTGATTAACCCTCTGGTAAGAGTGATTCCACAAAAAAATTTTAGAAGAGGAGAAAAACATGACAAACAAAAAACTTATGAAAAAAATAGCACCTGTTGTAATGAGTGCCGCAGTTGCTATGACCAGCATGCCATATGCAGTTCTGGCATCTGATTTTACAGACAGTGAGGTACTTACAGACAGCACAGATTTCTCTGTTTCCGAAGAATTTACCACCGAAGATGTCCAGGATGCTTTTGCTGCAGAAGCACAGCAGGGCGAAGCTTATGTGCTTATGAATATTCCATACGATGATTTTTATAAGGCAGAACTGAAAAATAATGATGTAAAAGTTGATGCCTTTACATCTGCAACTCTTAATAAATCAAGAACAGCAGGTATGATGAACGGAAATTCCGCTTATCATGTAGATCCCAACGGAACCGATGTAACAGGTGTTACTTTCCCTGTAAAGGTCAGTGATCTTTCCCTTCTGAAAGACCAGAAGCAGGTAACAGATTCTGACTCCGTTACAATTACTGTGACAAACAGAGGACAGACAAGCAGCAATACCTATACAGGAAAAGATTCCCTGATTGAAAATGCCTCTTATTCTTATTACGTTTTAAACGAAACACCATCTTATTACAAAGAACTTACTGTAAATGCAGATGGCAGCTATTCTTTCTCAGCAATGAAAGGTGCCCAGACAAAGAACGTTACTATTGATGCTACATTAAAAACAGAAACAAATTACGGTGATTATGAGCTTGATCTTAACAATGAGGCTTTTGCAGCAGTAATTGATACAAATACAGATAAAATCTATGGTGTAACCGTAAATACTACAGACGGAACCAACTAT